>ENA-OYCP01000211-OYCP01000211.1-human-gut-metagenome-genome-assembly--contig:-NODE-211-length-14518-cov-3.996405_pt1 | contig 14518 bp, 5 predicted proteins | sample MGYA00243454_ERZ652875 | MGnify/ENA primary metagenome ERZ652875 (study PRJEB26926, sample SAMN06164783) | human gut metagenome | biome: ENVO:00009003; feature: ENVO:2100002; material: ENVO:00002003... | reverse complement strand
GAGATGACGTCGAGTCTCGTGGGCTCGGAGATGTGTATAAGAGACAGATAATATGGTATGGGACAAGATGTGGAATTTGAACCTATTCCCCGGTGTTGCTGAAAAGGAAATCAAATATTACCTGACCAAACAGAATGCTTACGGTCTGCCACTGGATAACCGCAAGACTTACAGCAAGTCCGATTGGATTATGTGGACAGCCGCCATGGCTTCCGACCAGGCTACATTTGAAAAGTTCATTGATCCCATTTACAAATATGCCAATGAAACAATCTCCCGTGTACCAATGAACGACTGGCACTATACCGATACAGGTACCTGGGTTGGTTTTAAGGCTCGTTCTGTAATCGGAGGTTACTGGATAAAAGTACTGATGGACAAAATGCAGGAGAAATAAGTATCTCCTGCACCATACCTGAGCCCTATCTGAAGCACACTTGCTCCGTACCTTCTCCATCCAGAGGTACCTCTGAGTGGAGAAAGTACGGCAATGGTACGAAGCAAGTATGTTTCAGATAGGGTTCAAATAGAAAATCCCCGATATCCCGTCATGAAGAAGGATACCGGGGATTTTAATTCAAACGCCTTTATTTAATACACATTAAATTCATAGATACGCACTGCATTTCCATTTTTGCTTTGTGTCGGTCTAGTTACCAAGAGACGAACATAACGCGCTTCTATCGGCTGCGAAAGATTTCTGGATACTTCGTTACTTGAGTTACCAAATATTCCGTCTACCGTCTTCCATTCTTCGTTAACAGCATTTTTCACCTGTAGGAAGCAGTCACTTGTAATCCAGGATTGGCTTTCTTGTCCGGCATTGAGTAATTTCCAGCCGCTGATAGTCTTGTTTTCACCCAGGTCGAAATCCACGTAGTTGGGTAATATACTGGTATCACACCACTTTGTTTCGCTATTTCCATCCACCATCAGACGGGGGTGTTCACCTTCACGCGTATATCCTGACCAACCCATCACATGGGCTTCTTTCAAGATGTTCTCCTTGGGAACGGTAGCTTCCTTGATGGTAACTGAACCTTTCACGGCAGTCCTGAATAATTGGGTAGCTACTTCCACTGGTTCCATTGTTTCTTTTACAGCAGTAGCGGCAAAAAGAACGATCTTTTCGTTTGCAGGCAATATAACTGTAGTGGCACCCTTAGGAATATCTACCCCTATCTTAAACATATAGGTAAATTCATAAGGAAGATCTTCGGTAGCTCCATGGCGGTGAGTACCTACATAGGCTATTTCAGCTTCTTTCAAATACCCTTCTGTATGATTCGTATGTCCCCATTGACCGATAAATCCGGTATAACAAGGGACAAAGGCTTTCTGCTGTGTTTTACCGGTGGTAAAGGTAGCTTCATAATCCGCATCGGTGGCAGCTGCAAGGAAATAAATACGGTTATATCCTTTGCCTACAGGAATTTGCAGGGTATCTCCGTTACAAGTCATACCGTTGGCAGCATCTTTCTCACCCAGCTTGAAAGGAATCTGATTCACAGTCAATGATTCAGGAAGCAGTTCGGCTGCATAGGAATAGCCGGATTCAAAATTTCCTTCATTACGGAATTCGTTCCATGAAGCACATTTACGGTTATAATTCAACGCGAGATATTCTGAATCCAATGTGGCAGCCACTGACCCGGAAGGTTTCAACTTGATCTTGAATGTCTTGACAGAATAGGGTTTTAAAGAAACCTGCAAGGTGTTTCCTGCGAATGAAGCATTACCGATCTTCTTCTCCGTTCCGTCTGCTTCACAAGCAGCGGTTATCTCTCCGGCAAAAGTCAGAGTAGCTTTCTGTTCCTGCTTACCCTCAGTTTCGTACACACGTACCACATATTCATCAGAACTTTCAGCTTTCTTCAATGCTTTAAGCAGTACATTCCGATTATCAGATGAAGCGAAAGAGAAAGTTTTGCCTAATGTACCTTTATGACTATCAGTCTGGAAAGCCTTCAGACGCTGATTCAACAATTCTCCTTGCTGAACGGTTTCCGCTTTATCCAGCTTACCGTCATGACCTATCAAGCTATAAGTAAAGCTATGGAAACCAAAATCCTGACGATTCTGATAAGCATAGTTTCGCTTTGTTTCCGGTGTGTGCAATAGCGTGAGACGAATCGTATTGTCATTGGGCTTATCCCATCCGTATTTGCTGTCATTCAATATAGAAACTCCATAACTTTCATTCTTGTCGGTCAGATCGGCCCAATAATGTGCATATACTTCATAGGCTGTAGGGACATTATTGCCTCTCTGTATGCTGCCGATACCCAAATCATAGGTCGCCTTCTCATTAGAAACGTTCAGAGGAAACTCTGCTTTCAGCAGGGCGTTGGTACTCTGCCATTCTATTTCGTTATAGAAATCGATACGAGGTGCCTGACTTCCTTCATAAAGCCGGATGTATTGGCAGAAAACTGATTCATCATGCTGCTTCTTGATACGGATTGTTTTACGTAGCGGACCGTTTTCCACCAGTGTAACCTCAGCATTCTTATCCGTAATGGAAATAGGTTCTTTATCTATGGTTTCTTTCAGAATCTCCCAAGCCGGCCAGCTATAAGATTTGTTCTCCGTAAAGAGAGCCAGACGGATAGCCTTTCCGGGCTTCACAATCTCTTTATCGTTTTTCTTGTCCAGCAAAGAAATGATATCTCCGTTAGCATCCAGCTTCATACTGTATACGGAGTTTTCTACCCGGTAGTTTTCGCCTTCACGGACCGGTGCAGAGAGCTCTGTAGCCTTTTCACCGGAAGTACGGACATCATATACAGCATAACCTACCGGAGGTACCACAGCATCAATCAGCAGATTTGCTTTCCCGTTTTGATAAGAAAGCAATTGAGAAGCCACTTTCTTTCCCGCCTCATCAAAAACAGATACGCCTTTGGGAGCGCGCGGCATACTGACTTCCACTTCCACCACACTCTTTGCAGAGAAGCCCAACGGATTATAAAGTACTACAGGAATACCTTTTACGCGGGTATCCAGTTGGCTGGCAACGCCGCGTACTGAGGATGTCAGCACATCTGAGAATTGAGAAAGAGAAATTAATTCATCATTCCATGAGAATTCATAGGCACGGGGAATACTGGTTCCCGTCAGGTCGTCATGGAACTGATGATATATAAAGCGTTTCCACGCATCAGTCAGGAAAGTACCGGGATAATCTGCAAGATTCAGCCACTCGGCACCTACTGCCGCACGTTCGGCTGCATCACCCAGAAGTTCGTTCTGGCGGTTATAGAGTTTCATAGCCGCTTGCGAAGTATAACATCCGGTACCATGTACGTCCATCAATAGTTCACCATCGTACATAGGAAGTTCAGGATGTTCTTTGTAAGGCTGATAATCCTTGAACAACTGGTCGCTCGTAGCACTTATAATTTGCAATGGACCATTACCCTTCACGCCTTTCTCTACGGAACGTACGGAACCAATAGTAGGTGAACCACCGATGTCACCTGTTCCATAATAACGGTAAACAGTTTTCAAAGGGGTACGCTCCGCTAATTCCATCAGCTCTTTATTTTCAGATAAATCTACATCATTCCATCTTTTACCATAGCCGTAACCATGAGCCAGCATGATAGAAGAACCATCTATTCCTTTCCACACTCCAATGGTGAAAGGATGTTTACTCTTTCCAAAGAAAGGATGTACACGCCAGTCCAGCTTTTGAGAGGAGAAACCTATCAGACTACAATGAGCGGCAATAGTGGGTAAAGTCCAGCCGAAACCGAAACAGTCGGGAAGAAAAATATCGGTACTCTCCACCCCGAATTCCTTCCGGTAGTATTCCTGACCCAACATAATGTTACGGATGAAGGATTCGGTGGAAGGAACTAAAGCATCATTGGCATCCCAGCTACTACCGGAAATGTGCCAACGTCCTTCTTTGATGTACTCCTTCAACAATTCGTATTCCCGGGGATAAAATTCCTTCATCCAGGCATACTTTACACCTCCTTCAAAATTAAAAATATAATTGGGATATTGCTTCAGTAGAAGCAGGTTCTGGTTTAATGTGTTCCACACATATTCTTTAATGGTGGTTTGCACATCCCAATTCCATTGGGTATCCAGATGAGCATCAGCCACAGTATATACTTTTGCCGTTTTCGTAGCAGTAGTCTGGGCTGAAACGACTCCGTTTGTCAGTGCCAGAAAAGCACCACATACCATAAGAGATTGTTTCAAATTCATAGCATTCGCATTTAATGTTTTTAGTGTGAGGTAAAGATAGGGCGTCATGAGGTCATCCGGTATACGGATATATGACATTATTGTATATAAAGCCCGAATGTCGCAAAAAAAACACATAAATGTCACGAATACATAAAGGATAATCTACACAACGCAGTACTTTTACACCGAAACATAAAACAATTATTTACCATGAAAAAACACCTGTTGTTACTTTGTGCATTTTGTGTATCTTTATATGGCCATAGCCAAAAGATATATAAGTTGTCATCCCCGGATAAGAATATCGGTATATCCATCAGTCTTTCGGATAAAATCGACTACGACATTACCTACCAGAATGAAACATTACTGGAAAAAGGCAACCTGCAATTGGAAATAGGTAACCTGCAATTGGGGGCTAACCCCAAACTGCTAAAAGCAACCTCCAAAAGCATTCAGGAAGAATTAACCCCTATTGTACCACTTAAGTATTCAACCGTCTCCAACAATTACAATCAGCTCATATTGAAATTCAAGGGAGATTATTCTGTGGAATTCCGTGCCTTTAATGACGGACTTGCCTATCGTTTCATCACCAACAAAAAAGGAATTGTTGAGGTAAAGAATGAGACATTCCAAGTGCATTTCCCGGATAATTACTTACTCCATACCCAACAACCGGGTAGTTTCAAAACAGCTTATGAAGAAGCCTATCAACACATACAAAGCAAAGATTGGAAAGAAACCGACAAGATGGCTTTATTGCCCATCCTGATCGATACACAAAAAGGCTATAAGATCCTGATCAGTGAATCGAATCTGACGGACTATCCTGCCCTATTCCTCAAAAGCAATAATAACAATGGAATGTATTCCGTGTTTCCGAAGGTACCGGTGGAATTCGGAGAAGATGGAGACCGGAGCCTGAAGATTCTCAAAGAAGCGGATTATATAGCCAAGACGAATGGAAAACGTGATTTTCCCTGGCGTTACTTCGTCATCAGCAAGGATGACAGGCAACTGATAGAAAATACGATGACCTATAAGCTGGCAGACAAGAATCTACTGGAAGACACATCCTGGATTAAGCCCGGATTAGCCAGTTGGGAATGGTGGAATGGTGCCACTCCTTACGGTCCGGACGTAAACTTTGTAGCCGGATGTAATCTGAACACCTACAAGTACTTCATCGACTTTGCCTCCCGTTACGGAGTGCCCTATATCATCATGGACGAAGGCTGGGCAAAATCTACAAAAGATCCGTATACTCCCAACCCGGACGTAGACCTGCATGAACTTATCCGTTATGGCAAAGAGAAAAATGTAGGCATTGTACTTTGGCTGACATGGCTGGCAGTAGAGAATAACTTCGAGCTTTTTGGAACTTTTGAAAATTGGGGAATAAAAGGCGTTAAAATCGACTTTATGGATCGGAGTGACCAATGGATGGTTAACTACTATGAAAAAGTGGCTAAGGAAGCCGCAAAACATCATTTATTTGTTGATTTCCATGGTTCATTCAAACCGGCCGGGTTAGAATATAAGTATCCTAACGTACTGTCGTATGAAGGCGTAAGAGGTATGGAACAAATGGGCGGATGTAAACCGGATAACAGTGTTTACCTGCCTTTCATGAGAAATGCAGTGGGTCCGATGGATTATACCCCCGGAGCCATGTTCAGCATGCAACCGGAAGTATATCGTTGCGAACGTCCTAATTCCGCCAGCATAGGTACACGCGCTTATCAGATGGCCCTGTTCGTCATCTTTGAAAGCGGACTCCAGATGATGGCAGACAATCCGACACTTTATTACCGTAACGAAGAATGTACCCGGTTCATTACTCAGGTTCCACAGACTTGGGACGAAACCATCGCTCTGGAAGCTAAAGCCGGTGAATATGCCATTGTTGCCAAACGCAAAGGAGACAAATGGTACATTGGTGGCATGACTAACAACCAGCAGAAAGAAAGAACTTTCGATTTGGACTTCAGCTTCTTAAAAGAAGGAAAAACATATCGTATGACTTCTTTTGAAGATGGAATCAATGCCGACCGTCAGGCTATGGATTATCGCAAAAAAGAACGTACGCTGAAAAAGGGAGAGAAAATCAGCATACGTCTTGTACGGAATGGCGGTTTCGCTGCTGTTATCGAATAGCAGGGAACAAAAGCATCAGCGCCGGTATGCCCGAAGCGGAATAACTGTCAACCACTACATCGGTTGACAGTGCTTGGGTATACTCACCGCCACAAATGCCACGTACTTCATCCCTGTTGGACCAACCGGAACAAATATTGCGGTGCAGATATGGAAGATATTGAGTCTGCCCGCAATCATATACCAACATAGCAATGTACTGAGCAAAAATAGCAGTATAAATACCTTGCTCGATTCCATGCTCAAAAGGTAGTATATGTTCCGCAGAAGACATCTCATTGAAAGTATAGTCAGCTGCCAAGAGCGCATGATCTAGATAGCGTTTTTCACCTGTAGCTTTATACAATAAAACGGAGGCTCCGATAAAAGTAGCCTGATTATAAACATGTGCTTTCCAATTCGGAGCACCCTTGCCATGACGGCTATCGGCAACGCGACCCGTTTTCTGATCCAACAGATTCTCAACTCCCCATTCATAAATCTCTTTACCCTTCGCCAGATATTGCCTCTTTGACTGGCATTCAGGAATTTGTCCGGTTGACTCCGGTCTTCCTTCCGGTACATTATTATAGAGAGTCAGGGCGGCTACTACAGTGGGAAAATTGATACAGGCCATCTTTCCATCTCCGGGTTTATTGGGATTCGGATTCCGTATAGGTTGCCATTGCCAGAACATACCTCCATCCTCTTCATCATAAGATCCTGTGTCTCCTACCTTATCCGAGCCATACCATACCCGCTTAAAACTGGCTTCTGCCAGTCGAAGATATTCTTCCTCCCCAAATAGCTCATAGGCACGCGACAGAGCAATAGTCCACCACATTATATCATCATAAATGAACCAACCTGTGTTTTCATTATTATCATCAAAATCAAAATGTGCATAATGTGCTTTGTTTCCAGCAAAAATCTTCTCACAAAGCTTTCTCATCTCTTTAGTTCTCCTTTTATCTTTCTCCGACTTAGCCAGCTTATATGCATTCATAGCCATTTCCCAATAAATGGGCTGGCACCAGATAGCTGCGGCACCATTACCGCGGTCAACCGCCTGTTCGAAGGAGGTATCCGTTTTATAGATATATTTGTTTGAATCCAGAAAGGTTTTATTAAATCCGTCATAAGCCATCCAGACTTCTTTCTGAGTATACCCGGATGTCTGATCTGTTTTCTTTCTGAAATCCTCTGCCTTGCATATAGCAGTCGATGTCAGCAATAAAATCATTGCCACTCCCAAAGAGACTCTTATCATATCGATCTGTTTTCTAAATTTATAGTACTAATTTTCTGATGCAAAATTAAGCGTTCTCCATAAGAAAAGATATACAGACTTTGGACATAAAAGTCCGACTATAAGACAATATCCTGCCATTATTCCTTATCTTTGTGACGTCTAACGAATATATGAATATGAGAAACATCCACAAAGTATTCCGGTTTATATGGTTGCTTTCATGCTTTATATGTTGTTTCCCTTTGGCGAATTATGCATATAGCCTACGACAGTTCTCCAATAAAAACGGACTATCCAATAGTGCTATCCTGTCTCTTCACCAAGATTATCAAGGAGTCATCTGGATCGGTTCATGTGACGGTCTGAATGTTTTCGATGGCACCCGCATACAGGTATATACCCCAGTCTATTCTTCAGAAACATTACTTTCGGGAAATCTGATCAACCATATCATGGAAGCCGAAGAGAACGTATTATGGATACAAACCAATTACGGATTGGATAGGTTGGACACCAAACATCAAATCTGCCAAAGTTTCCCGGACTTTAAAGACAATAACTACATCACCAAAAGTGACGATAACGAACTCTTCATCGTGAAAGATGACGGATATCTTTATCATTACCAACGGGAAAAACAGGATTTCCGGAAGTTGGAGGTTCCCCCAGTTGCTTTTGAACATGTATTATCCACGATTATCGATGAAAATAATATTCTCTGGATTTTCACATCAGATCATGATACCCGTAGCTACCAGATTCATAAAACAGATCAGGGAGTGACCCTAACTCCTAACAATCTGTTCAAGCATACCGGAAAACTGCTATGGGCTTTTGCAGAAGATCACTTAGTCTATTTCATTGACGATACTTACTCATTATACGAATATAATTTCAACAATCAACAAGAGTACTATATAGCCGACCTTAAAACCGAAATCGAGTCACGTGGAGAGGTATCTTCTATTATCAAGCAACAGAACGACTATTACATCGGCTTCAAAAGCAGCGGACTGATTCTATTAAAATACATGGCCGACCAGAAAGTGAAGTACCAGATGCAATCCACCGAAATACATTCGGGAATCTTCTGCCTGATGAAAGATAAGTTTCAGGATATCGTATGGATAGGAACAGACGGTCAAGGCGTATATATGTACTTTAACGATGCTTTTTCCATAACAAACACGCTGCTGGATACCCCTGCTTACCAGATTAACAACCCCATACGCGCACTTTACTGTGATGAGGAACAAACATTATGGATAGGAACTAAAGGAGGTGGCATAGTACGTATCAATAATTATTCTCCTGATAAGGAGTCGCTAACTTCATTCAACCGTATTTCTGCTGCTAACAGTACGCTGACTGATAATGCCGTTTATTGTTTTGCTCCCAGCACTACAGGCAAACTATGGATAGGTACCGAAAACGGCATTAATTATTATTCGTACAAAAGCAAACAACTAAAAGAGTTCCCAGTCGTTGCCGACAATAAGAAAGTGAAATACGTACATTCTATCAATGAACTGAATGATACTACCTTATGGGTATCTACCGTTGGGGAGGGTATCGTAAAGGTAATTCTGAATAATACCGGAAGCTCGCCAGTTGTTAAATCAGCCACCAGAATTGTTCTGGATAAAGGGCGCATGGCATCCAATTACTTCTTTACCTCTTTCCAGGAAAGTGACTCCATACTCTGGTTTGGTAATCGTGGCTACGGTGCTTACCGGCTTAATGTAGAAACCGGTGAAATGACTCCCTACAAGTTTGACGATGTTGTAAAAAGTCAGACTGCCAATGATATATTCGCTATTTACAAAAACGAAAAGGGATATTGGCTAGGCACCAGTTCAGGATTGCTGCACTTGAATCAGGATTACTCTCATCGGCATGACCGGGCGGACCTGTTCTCAAACAACACCGTACACGGCATTTTAGAGGATCAGCAAAACAACCTCTGGATCAGCACGAATCAAGGGCTGGTAAGATTTAACCCGCAGACAAACACCGGACAGACATACGGCAGGGAAAACGGCCTGGAAGTCACCGAATTCAGTGACGGAGCTTTTTATAAGGACTTACGAACCGGAACCTTATTCTTCGGAGGTACAAACGGCTTTGTAGCCATCAAGCCTAATACATACAGGATGACAGACTATATGCCTCAGATAAGCCTGAAAGGATTGTCTATCTTCGGAAAAGAATATAATATATATGACTTTCTCCATAAAAAGAAAGAAAAGGAAATACTCCAACTGGATTACAGCCAGAATTTCTTTTGCATTAATTTTATGGCAGTCGATTACATAAACGGCAACAACTACTCTTATTCTTACAAACTGGACGAAGTTAGTAACCAGTGGATAGAAAGTGGAACATCAGCCAGTGCCGTATTTTCCAATCTTCCACCTGGACAATATACGCTGTTAGTAAAATACAGAAATAATATGAATGGGAAAGAGTCTGAACCTCAGACACTTCTAATTCAGATCACTCCACCGTGGTATTTAAGTATATGGGCATATATCTTCTACTTTATAATCATAGCTTTACTCTGTATTCTTGCTATCTACAGGATTATCGGTCAATATCGTCGGAAACAACACCACATCATCGAAAAGCTGAACCGGGAAAAGAAAGAAGAAGTTTACGAATCCAAACTTCGCTTCTTTACCAACATTACACATGAGTTCTGTACACCGCTCACACTGATTTACGGTCCATGCGAAAAGATACTTGCTTACCCGCAATCAGACTCATATATCCGCAAATACGGAAAGATGATACAGCAGAATACGGAGAAACTGAATAGCTTAATTCTGGAATTGCTTGAATTCCGTAGGCTGGAAACCGGTCATAAGGCACTTTCTATCCAAAGGTTACCGGTATCGGACAAGCTCCGGAATATTGCAGAATCATTCTGTGAACTGGCTGAGAATAAGAACCTGAATTATCAATTGGATATTGAACCGGATATTGAATGGAATACGGATATCAGTTGTTTCAACAAGATAGCCAATAATCTAATCTCCAATGCCTTTAAATATACTCCGGAAGAAGGTACTATTAACGTTAGCCTGAAGACAGAGAATCAACATCTGACCCTTAGCATATCCAATTCCGGAAAAGGTATAGCGAAAGAAAACCTCTTGAAGATATTCGACCGCTACAAGATATTGGACTCCTTTGAGATGAATGGGAAGAATTCACGAAACGGTCTCGGATTGGCTATTTGCAAAAGCATGACTACTTTGTTGAACGGAGAAATCAATGTCAGCAGTATCCAAAACGAAGTAACGACATTTATAGTTACTTTACCGGAACTATCACCAAGCCAACAAGAGGCAGATATGTCCCGGAAAGAATATGAAACAACACCTATAAATACTAATACAGAATCTATAGAGTTAGAACAGACCATTAAGAAATTCGATAGTTCGAAACACACAATTATGATTATTGATGACGATCCTTCCATGCTGTGGTTTGTTTCGGAAATATTTGTAGATAAATACAATGTACTATCTTTCGGCAGCGCCCAAGAGGCTCTGGCTAACCTGGAACAAAAACAACCGGATCTGATTATCTCAGATGTGATGATGCCTGAAACAGACGGACTTTCTTTCGCCCAGAAAATCAAGCAGAATAAGTTATGGAGCCATATTCCACTTATTTTATTATCCGCACTTCATCACGAAGACGATCAGGTGAAAGGTATTGAAGCCGGTGCGGAAGTATACGTAACGAAGCCTTTCAACGTGAAATACCTGGAAAAAGTGGTCTATCGATTGATTCAGCGCGAATCGGACTTAAAAGAATATTACAGTTCCATATTCAGTTCCTTCACCGTAGAAAATGGGAACTGCATCCATAAGGAAGATCAGGAATTTCTGGATAAAGTAATAGAAACCATAGAGAAGAACATCACCAATCCCGACTTGTCCGTCGAATTATTGAGCAGTGATTTGGGATACAGCACCCGTCAATTCTACCGGAAACTGAAACCGATTACCGAAAAGTCACCGGCTGATATCATCAAGGAATATCGTCTTACGATGGCCGAACGTTTGTTACTGACCAAGAATTTCACTATTGAAGAAATTATGGATCGGACAGGGTTCAATAACCGCGGCACCTTCTATAAGTTGTTCTCTTCACGCTTCGGCATGCCGCCGCGACAGTACAGAGAACAGCAGAAGGATAACGTAAAGATAGAGAAGTCTTTATTATAAAAGCGCAACCTAAAATTTTAACCTGATCGTTTTCCTGAATTCAGGAAAACGATCTATTTCCCTTTTACAATCCTCTTAATATCATTCAATTTATTCAACGCCTCCAACGGCGTCAGGTTATTCACATCCAGATTCAATATCTCATCCCGTATCTGGCAAAGAACCGGATCTTCCAATTGGAAGAAACTAAGTTGCATACCACCACGCGTTTCTCCCACTTCCGCCATCGGCTTACTTGCAATACCTTGCTGGCGATTATCCGCTTCCAGCTGCTTCAATATGTCATTCGCACGTTTTACAATGCTTTTCGGCATACCCGCCATCTTTGCTACATGGATACCGAAAGAGTGTTCACTGCCGCCACGTTCCAGTTTACGCAAGAAGATAACTTTATTATCCACCTCCTTAACGGAAACATTGTAGTTCTTGATACGCTTGAAGCTCTTCTCCATTTCGTTCAATTCATGGTAGTGCGTAGCAAACAATGTACGTGCTTTGGCTTTAGGATGCTCATGGATATGCTCCACAATCGCCCAGGCGATAGAAATACCGTCGTAGGTAGATGTACCTCGTCCCAGCTCATCAAAGAGCACCAGGCTGCGCGGAGACAGGTTATTCAGGATATCTGCTGCCTCATTCATCTCTACCATAAATGTAGATTCTCCAACAGAAATATTATCGCTGGCACCCACACGAGTGAATATCTTATCCACCAAGCCAATATGCGCACTCTCAGCAGGTACGAAGCTACCGATCTGTGCCAACAGCGTTATCAGAGCCGTTTGCCTCAACAATGCAGACTTACCAGCCATATTCGGACCGGTAATGATAATGATTTGTTGCGAACTGCTATCCAGCATCACATCATTGGCAATATATTTTTCCCCTATAGGAAGTTGCTTCTCAATAACCGGATGGCGTCCCTGGCGAATATCCAGTACATCGTTATCTTCAATAACAGGACGTATATAGTTATTCTCACGCGCCACATTGGCAAAGGAAAGCAGGCAGTCCAGACGTGCTATCTGGTTTGCATTGACCTGGATGGCAGGGATAAACTCACTTAAAGCCTGTACAAGCTCTGTATAAAGCTGAGTCTCCAGGATCAATATCTTATCCTCGGCGCCGAGTATCTTCTCTTCATACTCTTTCAGCTCCTGCGTGATGTAACGTTCGGCATTTGCCAGAGTTTGTTTACGTATCCACTCCTGCGGAACTTTATCTTTGTGCGTATTACGGACTTCTATATAATAACCGAACACATTGTTGTAGCCGATCTTCAAGCTAGGAATTTCCGTCAGTTCACTTTCCCGCTGCTGTATCTGTAGCAGATAATCCTTACCGGAATAAGCTATCTGGCGTAATTCATCCAATTCGGCATTGACGCCCGACTTCATGACACCACCTTTGTTTATCAGCAACGGAGGATCATTATTAATCTCTTTTTCAATACGGTCGCGAATGGACTTACAGATATTCAGTTGCTCACCGATACGGTTCAGACTGGCGTTATCCGCCTCCATACAGGCTTCTTTGATAGGTTCGATAGCCTGCAAAGCCACCTTCAACGCAACTACTTCACGCGGAGAAACACGCCCTACAGCCACTTTAGAGATAATACGTTCCAGATCGCCTATCAGATGCAGCTGTTCTTCGATCAGTTCCTTGAAATCCGGCTGACGGAAGAAGTATTCCACCACATTCAGACGTTCATTGATAGGCAACACATCTTTCAACGGAAACACCAACCAACGTTTCAGCAAACGGGCTCCCATAGGGCTGATAGTCTTATCAATCACGTTCAGCAGGCTACTGCCGCCATCGTTCATGCTACCCACCAGTTCAAGGCTGCGAACGGTGAACTTATCCAAACGGACGTATTTATCTTCTTCAATACGTGCCAAAGAAGTGATATGTCCTATCTGGGTATGCTGCGTCATAATGAGATATTGCAGGATAGCTCCCGAAGCAATAATACCATTCTTGAGATGCTCTACACCAAAACCTTTCAGATTCTTCGTTTCAAAATGCTTCAGAAGTTTCTCACGGGCAGTGGTCTCTGTAAATACCCAGTCGTCCAGTTCAAAAGTAAAGAACTTACTTCCAAAGTTACCCTCAAACATACCCCGTTTTCCACGTTCAAAAAGCACTTCTTTAGGAGCGAAGTTATTCAATAGCTTGTCTACATAATCGAAAGGCCCTTCTGCTGTGAGGAACTCACCCGTAGATATATCGAGAAATGCCACACCGCACGCTCCTTTACCAAAGTGTACGGCAGCCAGAAAGTTATTTTCCCGGTAATTCAGTATATTATCATTGATGGAAACACCGGGAGTTACCAGTTCCGTAATGCCCCGCTTCACCAGCTTCTTGGTCATTTTCGGGTCTTCCAACTGATCACAGATGGCCACACGCTTCCCAGCACGCACCAGTTTAGGCAGATACGTATCCAATGCATGATGAGGGAATCCCGCCATTTCAACAGTCTTTCCTTTGCCATTGGCACGCTTAGTCAGAGTAATTCCCAGAATTTCGGCTGCAACAACAGCATCGGTAGAATAAGTTTCATAGAAGTCGCCGCAACGGAACAGCATAACGGCATCAGGATGCTTGGCTTTCAGGTCCAAGAACTGTTTCATCATCGGGGTAAGGACAATATCTTCTTCGCTCACAGTAGTTGTTCTTT
>ENA-OYCP01000199-OYCP01000199.1-human-gut-metagenome-genome-assembly--contig:-NODE-199-length-15018-cov-6.974671_pt1 | contig 15018 bp, 16 predicted proteins | sample MGYA00243454_ERZ652875 | MGnify/ENA primary metagenome ERZ652875 (study PRJEB26926, sample SAMN06164783) | human gut metagenome | biome: ENVO:00009003; feature: ENVO:2100002; material: ENVO:00002003... | reverse complement strand
AGTCTCGTGGGCTCGGAGATGTGTATAAGAGACAGGTGCACACTTATATATAGATTTTAGGACAATAACTGTAACTTTTAAACTCCCTTATCCCTCTTTATTGATACAACAAAAGTAATCAATCTCGACATCATAAAATAATGAAAATTGGATAATGTTGAATAATCATGTTAAGGTGGCTATAAACTCCAATTATTGGTTTTAAGGCTCTCCTTGGAAGAACTACCTAACTATACAAGCACTACCATACCACTATTTTACACCCCCTCTCACCAAGCAGAATAAAAACGGAATTGGTCAGACACCTACCCACCCCCTCAACCATTATAAATTTTACTATTCACCTCACATCATTCATGGACTTCTTAAAGAGATACACAATACAGACATAATGGTAATATAGTCTAATTGTAATATCACTTAAAAGTAATTCAGCGAATTGTAGTAAAGTTCAAATCGTTATGGAGTAATCCAAGACGATATGGACTTTACCAATTCCGGAGTTAATTCAATCAATAACCATTTAATTCAATTTCATTATGAGAAATTTAGTTATCATGCCAGCTATGGCACAGAACCGTGAGAGAATGAATTTGGGTGAATATGCAGAAGAAGCTACAATTATTGTGGACGAACCTGTAAGACCTGTAAACCATTTCATTGAAGCCAATACACAGGAAGTAACATTGAATCATCTGAAACATGAGTGCATTACTCCTGTGTTCTCCAAAGACAATGAACTTACCATTAACCATGCTGCATTTGTTGAAACCATACAGGATGCAGCCCAATCATTCTTTAATGGTGAAAAAGTGGAACAGGCAGATATAAGAGTAAGCCACATTATCAAAGGCAGAATCCCTGAAGCTATCCACAAGCCAGCCAACCAACTGTTGGAATCTGACAAGACCATTTATTATGAGAGGGCAGCATTCAGCATTGATGTTCCTACCATTTATGAAACGGTTGGGGGAAATAAGCTCAATCTTTCAATTGTAGGTGTGAGGGCTTATAATCAGATGAACCTGTACAGCAAGAAAGTTCCAGAGCTGTTCAGATTGGCTATTGGCTTCAAGAACCAAGTCTGTTGCAATATGTGCATCTTTACCAATGGTTACAAGGATGATTTAAGAGTGAGCAACACAACAGAACTCTATCGTGCAGCATTGGAACTGTTCAATAACTACAATCCTGCCAAGCATCTTTATCTGATGCAGCAATTAGGCAACACTTCCATGAGTGAACACCAATTCGCACAGATTATAGGTAAGATGCGACTTTACCAATGCTTGCCAACAGGCTATCAAAAGGCATTGCCAAGAATGTTGCTCACTGATACGCAGATTAACAGCGTAGCCAAAGCATACATCAACGATGAAAACTTTGGCAGCTTTGGAAGTGAGCTTAATATGTGGAAGTTCTATAACTTGCTTACAGGGGCTAATAAGTCAAGCTATATTGATTCGTTCTTAGACCGTTCTTTAAATGCCACTGAAATGGCAGTTGGAATCAATGCGGCTTTACATGGGGATGAGCGTTACAAATGGTTCATTGATTAAATGGGCTTTATTGATTGAGAGAGGAAAGGGCAGCTATTAGGTTAGTTGTCCTTTCTTTATTTTATGAACTATTTAAAACTACATAAACTATGGAATTACAAAATTCTCGTGAATACAAAGCTGCACAAGAATTAGAACGTGCGCTTAATGATATGAGTTGGAATCCAAAAAGATTTGCTGAAGGTGTAAGTCACTATCACCGCACCCTACAACAAGAGTTGATGAGAACCATTGTTGCAATCATTAAAATGGTAGGCGATGATAATTATGGCACAGACCTCAGAAATCAAGCATCACATGAATTATGCAAAAATATTATTGACAGTGGTGCATTGGATGATATATATCTGCCTTTTATCTAAGAACAGTAATATTCAAAAGGACAGCTATTTTGTTAGGTGTCCTTTTCTATTTATACACTTTACAAATTCTATGACATTATGGATAAATCTAAAATTGAAAATGCTATCAATCATATCACCTCTTTACAAGAAAGACTATGCTACTGTGAAAACAATCTGCAATATATCAAACGCTTGCAAGCACTTAAATATTGGCTGCACAAGTTTGATTCATTTTTGGATAGGAACAGCAGGCTGCATGGTGAATATGCAGCAGTTTATGAAAGCTACTTCCATACTTGTTGCGGATTCTCATTCTATGATAGGGTATGCAATTCAATTCTTGTTTATGAATATGGTGATAGACCATTTTAATACTTGACATTATGAATATAGACTATACTGTTGGAGAAGTGGAACTCACTTACAAATCCACATCAAAAAGCCGGAGTAAAATATATAGTTCGGAAGATGCTTATAGATACTTGCTTCCTACATATAAGGAAGGCACAATCTGTTACAAAGAATATTTTAAAGTCTTATTTCTAAACCAATCCAGCCAAATTTTAGGCTATACTCTCATATCAGAGGGTGGAATTACTGAAACTTGTGCTGATGTAAGAGTAATTCTACAAGCTGCATTGCTTACCAATTCAGTAGCTATCATTCTTGCACATAACCACCCAAGCGGTAATCTGAAACCAAGCAGGCAGGATATGGAGATTACTAAGCAGGTCAAAGAAGCTGCAAGACTTATGAGAATTACAGTAACAGACCACCTCATATTAACAGATGCAGGATATTATAGCTTCGCAGACGAGGGAGAATTATAATAAGGTAGAGGGCACTCAATTTCTAAGTTGGGTGTCTTTATCATATTCACTTCTACTATTAGTGAATGTTCCATTAATAATCAGTGAGTTAGTAAATCCAACTCAGAATTAATATTCACTTCTATTCATTAACTTATAAAACAGAACATTATGTCACTTAAATATTCAAGCACAACCGCAGACTATCTTGTTTGGTCTGATGCAATGAACCTAATAAGGAAGTTAGCCAAAGACGAGAATTATAAAATCTCACTTCTTATAGCTTTAGGATGCTTCACAGGATTAAGAATATCTGATATTCTATCTCTAAGATGGAAGCAGATATTAGATGCTGACGAGTTTACAGTAATTGAGAAGAAGACAGACAAAGTAAGGACTATCAGACTGAACCCCCAATTACAACATCATATTAAAGAGTGCTACGAGCATATAAATCCTGTTGGAATCAATGCGCCAATTCTTATAAGTCAGAAAGGCACTATCTTCACAGTTCAGAGAATCAATATCATTCTTAAAGAGGTGAAGAAGAAGTACAGGTTAAAGATTAAGAACTTTAGCTGTCATTCGCTTAGAAAGACATTTGGTAGGCAGGTCTATAACATGAACAGCGATAATGCTGAACTTGCCTTAGTAAAGCTGATGGAACTGTTCAATCACAGTTCTGTAGCCATTACTAAGAGATACTTGGGATTAAGGCAGGAAGAAATCTTGCAGACTTATGACTGTTTGAGCTTCTAATGATTGGGACAGGATTATTAAGATACATCTTTATAGTGGTCTGAACGGTTCTGTCCCAAATCAATGAAATATTGAGTTTAGATATATCTAAAGTCCAATCTTGACAGTTCGGCATTTCAGCCTTATAGAAGTAAGTCAATTCCATAAGTTTACAGATTTTAGGATTATCTCAACTCTTATTAAGCATGTTACAGATAACACTTCTTAAATATCCAACAATATACTGACTTAAAGATGATAATTCAAGGCAGGTAAGAATATTCAGAATTTACTCTTTATATGAGGAGAAGTGAATTTGATACCCACATGGATTTAGAGAGTTTAGATGCGACTCTGCTTAAATACTCCATTAATTCCCTGTTTTGTAACACAATAATTACTATTTCTCCTTATTCCATGCCTATTAATTTAGAACCTTTCGCTATCTTTGCACCAATTCCAATGAACTAAGGAGATAGAGAGTTGGAAGGACATATTTAACGAAAGGTGTTATTGAAATTATCTTCTGTTTCTTAGATTCTCGCAAAATTTAAAAACGGTACGAAGATGATAACAATAGCACCCACACATTTGATATATATTCATCGCTTAGGTGAACTATATACCTTTTGGTGTGGGGCTATTGTTTTATCCGTACCAAAAGGCAATGCGAGAAGCCCAAGAAACAGGATAAGACAAATATAGTTCCCACACCTCTTTTATTTTAACAGCTTATCCATAGGGAACAGATAAGCACTAATTATCAAACACTATGGGTTTATTTGGTGGTATCAATGCTGTAAATGAAATCAATTCTCTTATTGCTCAAATAGAGAGAAACATGAATGCTTTAGCTCCTATGATAGAATTGAATGGGATGAAGCATACCACACAATCTAAAGAATTAACAAAGTTAGTCCGCAGGGATTTGGATAGAATTAAAGACCTGTTGAATCAACACAGTTCTGCCAGAATAGCTGTTTACAGACTTAAAGGCGACAAGGTGGATTCTACAACATTGGTTGGATTCCTTGAAATGTGTCTTAAACAAGCTGAAAGTCTTATATAATTATGGATGCAAATGATATTAAGTTAGGACTGTTCATTTTAGTTATAGTCCTTATAGGTGCTTTCATTGGCTATTGTTTGGCAAGTTAAGACAGATTACTAAAACAGCTATCACATGAAAATATTTCATCTATTAGGGTTAGTGGTACTGCTATTATCTTCTTGCGATGATACTTCTGGTACATATATAATTTCTGAAGTCGCATTTAAAGTTAATAACCTGTCTGAACAAGAGAAACAGAAAACTATCAATGAGTTTATCAATCAAGAAGTGTTACTTACAGTTCTTAAAGGAAAGATAGAATTAACATTATCTAACAAACCAACCACTTCTAAGATAACTCTACAACGCGTGTCTAATAACTGTTATTCAACGACTGATGGAAATATAACCATTAATTTAGAATTGGAGAAAAAGAACTTTGTACAGACCAAATATAAATTGATTGAATATGGTGGCACAGATGACAAGTTCTTTAGCTTACATATGACTTTGGATAAACAATAACAAATTTATTGCATAAGAATCAATGAGAACATTTAGATTATTAGCAACTTCATTATTGGTTGCATTGAGCATGGGAGTTAGCTCTTGTAGTGAAGAATTGGATAGCCAACCAATGGAATCTTATCCAGAAGGTGGTGAGCCTTTAGATGTAGTTTGTAAAGAATATGGCATTAGTGACTATGAAGACATAGAATTACTTTCTTACTATAAGAACAATTTGGAGCAAGCTAACTTCTCTGGCTTACGAGAAGAGAAGCTATGGCTTGCATCATTCAATGTAAAAGATAAGTCGCCTATTATTAATTGGACTGACGAATTACCATTTAATAGGAATCGTAAGATTTACAAAGGCTATGGAGAATATGAAGATGTCACCATTCAGCAGATAACCATGTTGCAAACCATGTACTTTAATCCGAAGGAGTTTGTAGCATCATTAAGCTATTACTTTGGTAAAGATTATGGTTACCTCGCTTTACTCTTTAGGCATGATACACAAACTAAAGAAGTTCAAGTTAAGCGTAGTGAAATACTTGCTGGATTTCAATATTCTATAATAAACAATGATTGTTGTTACTCATTGTCTGGCGATACGCTCTATATAGCAGAGAAAGGCTTTGGATATTCCAATGTAGGAACTCTCTATACTTCTGAATTTATATCTCACGAAGAAGCAATATACACCCATAGAGATAATAAAGGCTTCTTTGTAGGAAGACGGAATTTCAAATTGGGAGAAGATTTATGGCATATCCAAGTACCACAGCTAAATGATGAACCTGCTGATGCTAAGATTGAGGTTAGTGTAGAAGATAATTCCAAGAGAGTTTGGAAGTACAATGTCAATATTATACATTATGATGGAACTAAGAAGAATGTAACATTTGAAGTGGATATTGACAACGGTACAATTAAAGGAGAGAATGATTATACTTCTCTCATTATAGGTAAATGGAAGAAGACAAGCGGTGATGCTGTTGCTACCCATGTTACTTATAAGAATGATGGCACATTTGAATATACAAGTACAGAAGATAGCTCTTACAAGGAAGTGGGCAAGTACAAGATAGACGGTAACAAGCTCTATGAAATGTACAGCGATGAAGAAGAATGGATTATCAATGATATTCTGTTACTTAATTCTATGACCTTATCAGTGCAGGAATTGGAAGCAGACGGAGTTACACCCACAGGTCAGAAGTACTCTTATCAGAGAGTGGAATAAAGAACTTATTCATACTAAAAGTAGGCAGCATTTGAGGAAACTCTTATGCTGTTTTCTTTTTTATATAAGCACTACGAATGTTACATACTAACAACCCAATTCTTTGGAATATAGGAAACTAATATTTAACTTTGTACCGTAGGTTTAGCTGTTGACTAATTGTTGACTGATAAACTTCCAATGAGATTATTAATACGTTGACATATTGCAATTTAATAGGATGAAATTTAGAGCCTCATAATCTGGAGGTCCCTGGTTCAAGCCCAGGCTGGTCCACAAACAAGAGGCTCATTCTTAATAGAATAGAGCCTCTTTTAATTTTTGGACTCCGCTATACAAGCCCGGTATTTGTGTAATAAAACAACCTTCATCATGAAATACGGAGTATCTCCAAATACACTGCTCATAACTGCCGGAACCATATGGTCATTGGCAGGAGTCAATATTCTGCGTATAGGCCTGACCTGCTGGATAGATGACAGACATTATTGGCTATTCAAAGTCTGCGAAGCCAGCCTGGTATTCCTTCTGTTCTTCGGCATTATTTTCCATAGGCTATACAAGAAACATACTCTCCGTATCTCACAGAAGAAAGGGAAGCACTGCCCCTTTTCCTTTTTCGACGTAAAAGGATGGATTGTCATGATAGGCATGATTGCAATGGGAATTGTAATACGTACCTACCACCTTCTGCCCGACTCCTTCATCGCAGTGTTCTATACCGGACTTTCTCTCGCGCTTCTCGGCACCGGGCTACGCTTCATCTGGTATTGGTGGAGGAACAGATAACTCCGGATTCACCGATTCCCATCCTATGCAGGCTCCGGCAAAGTGCTGACCGCCTCGCTCTTTATCCTTTCAGGCTTATTGCTATTCCCCGGCAATTTCCAAGCCATGCTGTGGCCCTTGGCCCTTATCCTCATCGGCATCTTCCTTCTCAGACATCACCATAGGAGAAACTGGACACACCAAAGGACAGTGCATCGCCGTGCCAAGATGGTACAACGGATGATGAACAAGAGAATGGGAGAGCAAGAGGAACATAGCACCCGGAGAAACCTACATAGACCTGGACTGCAGTTGGGGAGGAGTGGAACTGCACATACCCGCCGACTGGCAAGTACGCATAGAATGCAGTTGCTTTTGCGGCGGATGTGAAGACAAACGCTGGCAAGGCACACCTGCCAAACAAGCATTCCTTTCCGCCTCTTGTTCGGTATTCCTGCCTGGACAGCTATCCTTTTGTGGTATCATCTGCAGATTGTGGCAGACACTTCATTACAAACAGAAAAATTCACCGCCCCCGAGGTAGAAAAGGCCGCTCCCCTGCCACAAGAAGAAAGTATTAACCGGATCACGATAAAAGACGGCTCCCGGATTCACATCATCAAAGTGGAAGACCTATTATACATCCAGGCTTGTGGGGACTACGCAACCCTGGTGACATCCGACGGAGAGTACATCAAGGAACAGACCATGAAAAACTTCGAGACACATTTGCCAGCAGATAACTTTGTCCGCATCCACCGCTCGAGCATTGTCAACGTAACCCAGATATCACGAGTAGAACAGTATGGAAAAGAGACCTACCAAGTGACGTTAAAAAGTGGCGTCAAGCTACGGGTAAGCCTCTCCAGATACCGGTTACTGAAGGAACGGTTGGGCATATAAATGCCGCAACCAGTCCTTCAGAATACTTCCTGCAGAGGAAAAAGACAATTAATCTTAAAATACAGCGGAATATATAACTTTGTCCAAAGTTATTTGTTCCTTTATCTTGCTATGATGAAACATCTGTATTACATACTTATGTTTACCTTCCTCTGTCTGGGTTTGACTACCATCTCCCAGGAGGAACAGCCAGACTCACGGAATACTACCGGGAGTCCGGCGGGAATAGTTGTCGGAAGTCCGGCCTCCGAATGCTCCTTTACCGCCTACACACAGTGCGCATCGTACACAGCCACCCACCGTTCACTATTCAATGACGAAAATACCGACTGCTGGACCAACGAAGCGTTGTGTCCGAACAGCCTATACACACATAACCACGCCTCTCCGAAATTCCTGAAGATGAGAATTCTGAAACCAGCCGGGCAACTGGAGCATCTGCTTTCCAGCCATCTGTCTGCCGGAGAGAGCGCCAACCTTTCATTCAATCCCAATGCTCTCCGCTATTCCTGCGGATACTATATCTATGCACTGCTGCATATCCTGATTTAGACTTTATCGGACTTATTGCAAACCATTACCGGAGGTGTACTGCATGTACATCTTTCGCTTTTTTATTATCCATTTCATCACATTAATATCATAACTATGTCCGATTTATTCCTCCCCACCCTTGAGATGATGGGGCTCACTTTTGCAATCGGTTTCTTTGTGGCATTCATCATCAAACTGATAGCCAGCGCAGCCGATTCACTCGATTTCTACAGTTCCCACCAGCAGGAGTTACTCCGCCTGCACCGCATAAAGAAGTTCCGCCAGAAGATGGAACTGATGCTACACACCCCCTCCATGCACGGAAACATCTTCGGCAACGACACGCGCGAAGACTACAGCCGGGGTGTGGACCGTGAAAACGAAAAGCCTCGAGGCTATTACCACGGAGTAAGCCACGGTGTCTCCAAAAGAAACCTGGTAGACTACTTCTACCCAGAAGATACCCTTATGATGTATCTGGAAGATGCCATCAGCCACCGTGACAACAAGAACAAGACTAAAAAGAACAACGACACCAAAAACAAAGACTAATTATGGAGAATATAGATTTTGCAACCTTGTTCCAAGGATTCGGAACAATGATGGAAAGCGGCTGGCTACTCTCCTCTGCCCGTGTATTTCTAATAGCCCTGGGCCTGCTGCTCATATACCTGGGATGGAAAGGCGTACTGGAGCCGATGGTCATGATTCCCATGGGACTGGGTATGGTCGCCATCAATTGCGGCACCCTTTTCATGCCCGACGGCACATTGGGGAATCTCTTTCTGGACCCGATGCTTTCGGATACGGACGACTTGATGAACACCATGCAGATAGACTTCCTGCAACCGGTCTACACCCTGACCTTCAGCAACGGATTGATTGCATGCTTCGTATTTATGGGTATCGGTACCCTGCTCGACGTGGGCTTCCTGCTACAGAAACCGTTTGCCAGCATATTCCTTGCCCTATGTGCCGAATTGGGAACTTTCCTGACTGTACCCATCGCATCTGCATTGGGACTGTCCTTGAAAGAAAGCGCTTCCGTAGCCATGGTAGGAGGTGCGGACGGGCCGATGGTGCTTTTCACTTCCTTGGCCCTGGCCAAACATCTGTTTGTACCCATCACGGTAGTGGCCTATCTCTATCTGGGACTGACATATGGCGGTTACCCCTATCTGGTGAAGCTGCTGGTGCCGAAACGCCTGCGCGCCATCAAGATGACGAGCAAGAAGCCGCCCAAAAACTATGATGCCAAAGTAAAACTGGCTTTCTCGGCTATATTGTGTGCTGTACTGTGTTTTCTGTTCCCGGTTGCCTCACCGCTGTTCTTCTCCTTGTTCCTCGGAGTGGCAGTACGCGAGTCGGGGATGAAGCATATCTACGATTTTGTAAGCGGTCCGCTGTTGTATGGTTCTACTTTCATGCTCGGCCTGTTGTTGGGCGTACTTTGCGACGCACATCTGCTGCTCGACCCTAAAATTCTTAAATTGTTGGTATTGGGCATGGGCGCACTGTTGCTCTCCGGTATCAGCGGAATCATTGGAGGGTACATCATGTACTTCATCAAGCGGGGCAATTACAATCCGGTCATCGGAATTGCAGCCGTGAGCTGCGTGCCTACTACGGCGAAGGTTGCCCAGAAGATAGTAAGCAAGGACAACCCCAATTCCTTCATCTTGGGAGATGCCTTGGGGGCTAATATTTCAGGAGTAATCACTTCGGCCATCATTACGGGTATCTATATTACTATAATTCCCTATCTGTAGCCTGCGTAGTGGGTTTAGGTGACGGAAAGAGGTTGTGGCAATCACAATCTCTTTCTTTTTATGATACATGGGGCAAGCTGTTGCATTTCAGATAAAATCCTTTACCTTTGCCGGCAAACACATTTATCAAGATATCAGGATGAAGAAAGTACTTAAATTGGCCGGAGGATTCATGGTCGGGGCATGCATCGGTTTCGTAGGAGTAATAGGTGTAAGAGTCCTGGTTTTGGGAGACTCGTTCGACGGTTTACACAGCAAGTTTGCCGAAACCGGCATGCTGGAGACGGTAGGAATTTCCCTGTTAGCCATACTGATTCTGCTGTTCTCCATCTTCCTGCAAGTACTTCTGCACGAAGGCGGGCATCTTGTCTGCGGACTGGCAACCGACTACCGCTTCGTCTCCTTCCGCATCTTCAACCTTACCTTCATACGGAAAGACGGGAAATTATGCATCAAGCGTTTCAGCCTTGCCGGAACGGGAGGCCAATGCCTGCTTACCCCACCCGAAAGGCCTCTTGAAGATATCCCAACCACCTTGTACAACCTGGGTGGAGTGCTTGCCAACCTGCTGACCGCCATCCTTGCCTTCCTCCCCCTGCTGACCGTAGACGGGCTGCCTTACCTGCTGAAATTCTTCCTTCTGATGCTCTCTTTGATTGGCATTCTCCTTGCAGGGATGAACGGCATCCCCATGAAGATGGGCGGCATCGGCAATGATGCCGACAACATGTGCCTGCTTCTCAAGGACAGCAAGAGCAAGCAGGCACTGGTCACCCAGCTGCGCATCAACGCATTGGTGCAAGAGGGCATGCGTCCTAAGGACATGCCTGCCGAATGGTTCAGCCAAACGGAAGACATCAACTACAAAGATGCCCTGCAGGTCACCATAGCCTTGATGAGCGCCTCGCGCCTGCTCGACTGCGAAGAATGGGAAGCCGCCTACAATGCATTTGAGAAAATAATGAGCCACCGGCACGAAGTCATCGGGCTTTTGATAAAGGAAACCGCTTGCGAGCTGCTCTTCACCGCATTGGTGACAAAGAGGACCGCACGGGCAGAAGAATTATATACCGATGAGCTGGATACCTACATCCGGCAATATAAGGATGTGACGTCTTCCAAACAGCGGCTGCTCTGCGCCCTGGCACTCTACCGGGACAAGGACACAGCAAAAGCAAAGGAGATTTACGAAGCCACCTGCCAACGGAAAAACAAATACTTGATGCAGGGAGAAGTCAGTTCGGACATAGCCTTGATGAAATCAATCCTTACCGCCAAGAATGCCTTGTAAGATGGAACGATATTTCTTTTACTTGTTATATCTACTGCTTGGCTGCTCACTATGCGGTTGTAGCAGAAAACAAGCGCCAAAGCAGACACAAGACCCGGATACGGAGACCACCATCCCGTACGCCGACACCATAGCGGCACCCGTCCCTCCGGCTCCGGCTAAAAGCCGGACAGCCCGCTACCTGGACTCCCTCGGTTTCGTCAACATCGCCGAAGCGGACAGCAGCATCGCCATCGACTTGATGTACACCCGTGCCGACAACTTCACCGGAACCCTATTGTACGAAGACCTGAAAGAAGCCTACCTGCACCCCGATGCCATGAAAAGCCTGAAGCGGGCACAACGCCTACTGAAAGAACAGTACCCCGGCTACAGCCTCATCGTCTACGACGCAGCGCGCCCCTTGTCCGTACAGCAGAAGATGTGGAACGTAGTGAAAGGAACCTCCAAATACATCTATGTCTCCAACCCCTCACGCGGCGGCGGCCTGCACAACTACGGATTGGCGGTGGACATCAGCATACTCGACGATAAAGGAACTCCTCTGCCCATGGGCACCCCGGTAGACCATCTGGGCAGGGAAGCCCACATCACAGAAGAAGCCGTGCTCGTGGCACAAGGCAAGCTGACAGAACAAGAACGTGAAAACCGGCTGCTGCTCCGGCAGGTAATGAAAGAAGCCGGATTCCACCCGCTACCCAGCGAATGGTGGCACTTCAACCGCGTCAGCAGGCAGACGGCAAAGGAGCGATACCGGGTCATCCCTTAACTCTCACCCCCAGCTTGTCCGAAAACTTAATTTTGCTATCGCTTTGACGCAGATGACACGGATTTTAATCTTCTTAATCTGCGTAATCAGCGTCATCTGTGTCTGAAAAATAATCAGACAGAAAGCTGCGAATTTATGCCCCACTTTGTCCTTTTTGAGATAACTTTGCATCAGAATAAATAAGCCAAGCCATGCCTTTATCCCAAGACACCCTCCGCTTCATCCGCGAGCATCGCCGCGACGACGTGCGCAGCCTTGCCTTGCAGGCACGCCGCTACCCTTCGGTAGACATGCCCGCCGCCATCACACAGATTTCCGGCTGGCAAATTGCCAAAGAGAAGATACCCGCATGGGCCGAGAACGAGCATATACTCTACCCCGCCCACCTTTCTCTGGAACAATGCTCCTCCCAAGCAACGGCACAGTATAAAGCGGAGATTATAACTAACCTGCTACATACAGAACAAGAACATCCCGCGCAGAACAGTACCCCCGCATCAGCCGGCACCTTTACCGACCTCACCGGAGGTTTCGGCATCGACTGCGCCTATCTCTCCTCCCGCTTCGGGCATGCCACTTACGTCGAGCGCCAGGAAACCCTCTGCCAGATAGCCGCGCACAACTTCCCTGTCCTCGGCCTGAACCACATCTCCGTCTGCCACGCAGACAGCGTCCGCCATCTGCAAGAGATGGAACCCGTGGACTGTATATTTATAGACCCTGCCCGCCGCGACGGACACGGTGGAAAGACCGTAGCCATCGGCGACTGCGAACCCGATATAGCCGCCCTCGAAGAACTGCTGCTGCGCAAGGCAAGACACGTACTGGTAAAACTCTCCCCCATGCTCGACCTCACCCTTGCCCTGAACGATTTGAAGCATGTACGAGAGGCACACATCGTCTCCGTGGGCAACGAATGCAAGGAACTGCTGCTCTTGCTGGGACAAGGCGAAGGAGTGCCGGCAGACGACATCCCCATCCATTGCGTCAACTTCACCGGTGTACCGGCTCCCCAAGCCCTCGTCTTCACCCGCCGGCAGGAGAAGGAGCGTGCATGCCCCTACACCCCTCAACTGAAATCATACCTCTACGAACCGAATGCCTCCGTGCTGAAAGCCGGTGCATTCCGCAGCCTCTCCTCATTGTATAAGGTGGAAAAACTGCATCCCAACAGCCACCTCTACACCTCGGGCCACTTCCTGCCGGACTTCCCCGGCCGCAAGTTCCGGATTACCTCCTCCTGCGGCTTCGGCAAGAAAGAAGTGAAAGAGATGCTGGCTGCCGAGAAAAAGGCGAACCTCACCGTGCGCAACTTCCCCGCCACCGTGGCCGAACTGCGCAAACGACTGAAATTGGCCGAAGGGGGAGGCACTTATCTCTTTGCCACTACTCTGGCAGACGAGAAGAAGGTACTTATCCGCTGCCAGGCTACGGGATAAGACACCAACCCCTATACCTTCCCCTGCACGAGATGTACATCTCATGTTGCTCGAGATGTACATCTCATACAGTCCGAGATGCACATCTCGTGCATCTTTAGCGTCAATCTGCCAGATGACGGCAAAGGGAGATACCGCCGAAAGGGTACTACCTCCAAGAATTTATGTAACCTCATTGTAACTGAATCGTTATCTGTTCTTCAACGCTCCGCAATCTCCACGTAACGGCAACCCTCTACTTTTGCGGCAGATTATTAACAGATAATAACAAGTATGAAACAGATTTTGAGAGCATTCTTATTCTTACTCCTATTCACCGCCACCGTCAATACGGCCATTGCCGACGAAAAAGCAAATGTCACGAAACAAGGAACTGTACGTGGACGCATCATCGACGCCACTAAACAAACTCTCCCGGGCGCATCCATCTACATCGAGAAACTACACACTGGCGTGACGAGCGACGTCAACGGCTTCTACACTTTCTCTAACCTTGACCCGGGAACCTATACAGTAAAGGTGAGCTACGTGGGCTACTCTCCCGTAGAACTGAAAATCACCATCCCCGCAGGCCGTACACTGGAAAAAGACGTCGTACTGAACGAAGGCGTGGAGTTGCAGGAAGTGGTGGTAGGCGGCGCCTTCCAGGGACAGCGCCGTGCCATCAACTCACAGAAAAACAACATGGGGATTACGAATGTAGTCTCTGCCGACCAGGTAGGCAAGTTCCCCGACTCCAACATCGGTGACGCCCTTAAACGCATCTCCGGCATCAACGTGCAGTACGACCAAGGCGAGGCACGCTTCGGGCAAGTGCGGGGCACGAGTGCCGACCTCAGCTCCGTCACCATCAACGGCAACCGCGTTCCCTCTGCCGAAGGCGATACGCGCAACGTACAGCTCGACCTCATTCCGGCAGACATGATTCAGACCATCGAAGTGAACAAGGTAGTAACCGCCGATATGGACGGCGACGCCATCGGCGGCAGCATCAACCTCGTCACCAAGAACTCCCCCTACAAGCGTACCATTGCCGCCACCGCCGGAACCGGCTACAACTGGGTGAGCGAAAAGGCGCAACTGAACCTTGGCTTCACCTACGGCGACCGCTTCTTCAACGACAAACTCGGCTTGATTGTATCGGCCTCCTATCAGAACTCACCTTCTGGTTCCTACGACACCGAATTTGTATGGGAGCAGGATGACAACGGCAAGACGTACGTCAACGACTACCAAATCCGCCAATACTACGTCACCCGCGAACGCCAAAGCTACTCCGCCGCACTGGACTGGG
>ENA-OYCP01000193-OYCP01000193.1-human-gut-metagenome-genome-assembly--contig:-NODE-193-length-15196-cov-4.262664_pt1 | contig 15196 bp, 13 predicted proteins | sample MGYA00243454_ERZ652875 | MGnify/ENA primary metagenome ERZ652875 (study PRJEB26926, sample SAMN06164783) | human gut metagenome | biome: ENVO:00009003; feature: ENVO:2100002; material: ENVO:00002003... | reverse complement strand
GTTGTATGTCCAGCACAGATACGCCTCCACCGCGTGCGTCAGCGCGTCCATGCCCGTCGTCGCCGTCGTGCGCGGGGGCAGGCCCACCGTCAGCTCCGGGTCGAGTATCGCGTAGTGCGGGATGAGGTTCAAATCCATTATCGCGCACTTGTGGTTCGTCTCCCGGTCCGTGATGACCGCCGCAACCGTCGTCTCGCTGCCCGTGCCCGAGGTCGTCGGTATCGCGATGATGGGCGGCAGGGGACGGCCGACCTTGAGAAGGCCCGCCAGCTGCGTGATCTTCTTCTCCGGACGCACGCTCTTGGCCGCCGCTGCCTTTGCCGCGTCCATCGGCGAGCCGCCGCCGAGCGCGATGAAGCCGTCGCAGCCGTTGTCGCGGTAGCGCTCGTAGATGCGCTCCGCCGTCGTCACCGAGGGGTTCGCCTCCACCTCCGAGAACACCGCGTAGCTCACACCGGCCGCGTCCAGTATCGCCATGATGCGCTTGCCGATGGTCTTGACGATGTTCGGCCCCGTCACCAGCAGGACCTTCTTCACGCCCGCCTCGGCCAGCAGCCGGGGGATCTCCCGTATGCTCCCCGCGCCGGTCACCAGCTCCGGCTTGCGCCAGGGCATGAACTTCTCGCCGACGCCGAACACGCCCTGGAAGGTGCGGTAATACGCCAGCTTCGCCTTGTCGATGTTTGTCATTTCCTCTTTCTCCTATTCCCATTATCCCCCGCCGCAGATGGGCAGAAAGCTCAGGCAGTCTCCCTCTGCCAGCGCCGTTTTGTACCCGCGGCGGAGTTGTATGCTCTCCCCGTTTATGACTATCAGCATCCGCTTTGCCTCGCGGTATGCCTCCTTTGGATACTTCCGCTTTATGTGCGCCATGACCTCGGCCACGGTGGCGGCCTCGACGCGCTCCTCGCCGGTGCCGGTCAGCTCCGGCAGGGCGCCGCGATACACGACCTTGACGTTCATCTGCGCCCCTCCTCTATGCCCAGGCGCAGGAGCTTCCAGCGCTTCGGGCGGCCTTCTTTATCCCAGCCCCGGGTCTTGTAGTAGACGGGCAGCATCTTCTCCAGCGGCACCGCCGTGCGCGGGTTCTTCGGGTCCTGCAGCTCCTTTGTGAGGCGCCTCGGCAGCGAGTCGTCCTTCGCCGTCAGGCCCTCGCGGAGGTTGAAGAGCCGCTCGAGGTTATACGAGCGCTCGCCCAAATCGAGGAACTGGCCCGTGAACATGCGCAGCCCCGTCGCCCGGCGCAGCGCCTCCGCGTGCGGCAGTATGAACAGCGAGTTGAAGGCCACCAGCGGCGTCATGTTCAGCAGCAGCGCCACCATCGGGCCCATCCAGGGCATTATCTTGCCCACCAGCTTGGTTATCGGGCTGTTCGGGCCGAGGTCGAAGAAGATGCCCGGCACGAAGGTCTGCGCCGAGAACAGGCAGCAGCCCGCCGAGGACACAGCCTCCAGCGCGTCCTGCATGAAGGCCGTGAACTGCGCCTTGCCCCGCGGCGTCAGCGCGTCCATGCTCAGCACGCCCACGGACTCGAGCAGCGCGAGGTAGCCGCCGTTCAAGTGGCAGCCGCCGCGGTTCGCCACCGCGTAGCCCAGGCCCATGCCCACGCTCCGGCGCGGCTCGTAGCTCGCGAGCTCCAGGCCCTTGGCGTTGATGGCGAAGTCCTCGCCGCCGTATTTTGCGGCCATGCGCTTGGTGCCGTCCGCTATGTCCGAGTATATCCCCTCGCGGTGCGCGACCTTGACGAGCACCTCCTCGAGGTTGTCCGTCCGGCCGAACTCCACGCCGAAGTCCGCCATGCCCCGCTCCTTGAGCTCCATGGCGAAGGCCAGGGAGGAGGCGAAGGAGATGGTGTCCACGCCGTATATGTCGCACAGCCAGTTCATGCGCAGCACCGTGTCCATGTCCGCGGCCTCTATGTTCGGGCCGAAGAAGCCGAGCGTCTCGTACTCCGGGCCCTTGAGGTTCCGCCCGTCCACGGGCACGCGCCGCTCGCAGCGGATGGGGCAGCTCACGCAGCCGCTGTTGCGGATGAGCTGCGTCTCGGTCAGCGTCTCGCCCGAGACAGCGTCCGCGCGGTCGAAGTGGCCGCGCTGGAAGTTCTTCGTGGGCAGGGCGTTCGTGGCGTTGGCCTTGTTCACCAGGCCCGCGGAGCCGTAGCGCGGCAGGCTCCGGCCCGTCATGGGGTGATGCTTTATGAACTTCACCCACTTGGCGACGAACTTGTCGAAGCCCTCACGGTCATAGACCTCGGGCCGCTTGGTGCCGTAGGCCACCAGGGCCTTGAGGTTCTTCGAGCCGAGCACCGCGCCCGAGCCGCAGCGGCCCGCCACGCGCTCGCCCGAGATGGACGAGGCGTACAGCACCCGGTTCTCGCCCGCGGGGCCGATGACCAGCTTGCCGTACCACTCCGGCAGCGCCTCCTGCGTCTTTTCCGCGTCCAGACCCCAGAGCTCCGGCGCGGGCTTGAGCGCTATCTCCCCGTCGAGTATCTCCAGCAGGCTCGGCTCCGCGGCGCGGCCCGTGATTATCAGCCCGTCGAAGCCCGCGCGCTTGAGCATCACGCCGAACTGCCCGCCGCAGTTTGAGGAGGCGATGCCGCCCGTCAGGACGTTCTTGAAGCTCAGGTTGAAGCGGCTCGTCGAGGGCGCGCCCGTCCCGTTTAGCGGGCCGGTGTTTATGATGATGACCGCCTCGGGCGAGAGCGGGTCGAGCCCCGGCGGCGTCAGATCCAGCAGCAGCCGCGCCGCGAGGCACTTGCCGCCGACGTATTTTTTGAAGTATTTCTCGCTTATCGGGAAGCGCTCCACGCCGCCCGTCGTGAGGTCCACCCGCGCGTACACGGGCAGGGGAGGGGTGTTTTTCCCGCGTCTTTTCATGCTCAGCCCTCCATCCTTATCGCGTGCAGCGGACATTCCACAGCGCAGAGCCCGCAGCCCACGCACTTTTCGGGGTATCTCAGCTCGCAGTGGGCCTCCACGTCGCCGCGAAAGCGCGGCTCAGAGATGGCCAGGGCCTTTGCCGAGCAGAAGGCCGCGCAGATCTGGCAGGCGCTGCACAGCGCCGCGTCGATGACCGGTTTTTTCCTCTCCTTTTGCGGCACGCGGCGGCAGACGGCGCCCAAGGCGTCGTGCACCGCGCCCACGGGGCAGCTCATGCCGCAGACCCCGCAGTCCACGCAGCGCCGCGCGTTTATCGCGTGCCGCTGCTTCATCGCGCCCTCTATCGCGTGCACAGGGCAGGCCCTCGCGCAGGCGCCGCAGCCTATGCAGTTTTCACCTATCCAATGCGCCATCGCAGCGCCTCCTTTCACCTTCTTCCATTTTAAATCATAAAATCCACAATGTAAACTACAATTTGATGATATAATGTATAGAAACTGAACAAAAACTTTTGTAATGAACAATAATTTCACAAACAAATCTGCCCTCTTGCCAAAATCGTCCGTGTCGGTTATAATAATAGAAACATATCAGACGTTAGGACAAGTTACCACCGCGTCGGAGACATGAGAGGGAAGCCGATGGAAACCAACCCTGTACTTTTGAACAAGCTCTCCATGGACAGCGACATTCCGCTGTACTCCCAGCTTGTGAGCATAATAAAGCGCAACATCTCGGCGGGGACGCTCGCGCCCGGGGCGCTGCTGCCCTCGGAGGCGGAGCTCTGCCGCACCTTCGACGTCTCCCGCAGCACGGTGCGCCAGGCGATAGGCGCGCTGGAGAGCGAGGGTCTCGTCGTCCGCAAGCAGGGGAGGGGCACCTTCGTCGCCGAGCCCAAGATGCGGCGCAGGACCGAGAACGTCTACTCCTTCACCAGCGAGATAAGCGCCATGGGCATGGTGCCGTCCTCCACGATACTCGAGTTCGAGGTCGTGGACCCCACGCCGGACATCGTCTCCATGCTGGAGCTCGGCGGGCACAACACCCAGATATACCACTTCATGCGCATCAGGAACGTGAACGGCCAGCCGCTCATACTGGAAAACTCGTTCTACCCCACCTACATCTACCCCAAGCTCACGCGCGAGCTGCTGGAGACCCACAGCTTCTACAGCCTGCTCTATGAGGAGGGCATAGTGCCCTACTCGGCGGTGGACTCCTACGAGGCGGTCATCCTCGGCCGGCGCGAGGCGGAGCTGCTCGGCTGCCGCCCCGGCTCCTGCGCCTTCTCCGTGCAGCGCCGCACCCGCACCGAGGCGGGCGTGGTCTACGAGTTCACCCAGAGCCTCATCCGCGCCGACCGCGTCAAGCTGGACATCTTCCTGCACAAGGACGGCGTCTCCTTCACCCGCAGCGTGGACAAATAAGCCTCCATGGCCCCGGCTTCGCGCCGGGGCTTTTTGCGTTTATGGGCAGGTTGCTGAAATCCGGGACTGGTTTATTGTGGAGGATACCGGATTTACACGGGGAGGCGCTTTGGTTTAAAATAGAGTGAATCCATGGCGTTCGGGCACTCCATTTTCATGCCCGGGCGTACATAAAGATAGGAGGAACAGAACACCCGCAGGCTTGCGGTGCGTCAGTGTGGAGACCTGACGTAATGCCGCGCGTCCCATCGCGGACGGCGGCGAGGCGCCCCATTGCGGAGGCAGAGGCGCCAGAGCCGGAAAATGTCAGAAGTAGTCCTGAAAAACGTAAAGAAGATCTACCCCAACACAGCGTCCGACAGCAAGAAGAAGAAAAAGGCCAAGAAGGGCGAGGAGACCCACGAGGAGAACAAGGTAAACCTCCAGATCACCGACAAGGGCGTCGTCGCCGTGCAGGAGTTCAACATCGACATCAAGGACAAGGAGTTCATCGTCCTCGTCGGCCCCTCCGGCTGCGGCAAGTCCACCACCCTGCGCATGATCGCCGGCCTTGAGGAGATCTCCGAAGGCGAGGTCATCATCGACGGCCGCGTCGTCAACGACGTGCCGCCCAAGGACAGGGACATCGCCATGGTCTTCCAGAACTATGCTCTGTACCCCCACATGACCGTCTATGAGAACATGGCCTTCTCCCTCAAGCTGAAGAAGGTCGACAAGAAAACCATCGACGAGAAGGTCCGCGAGGCCGCGGAGATACTGGACATCACCCAGTACCTCGACCGCAAGCCGAAGGCCCTCTCCGGCGGCCAGCGCCAGCGTGTCGCCATCGGCCGCGCCATCGTCCGCGAGCCGAAGGTCTTCCTCATGGACGAACCCCTCTCCAACCTCGACGCCAAGCTCCGCAACCAGATGCGCGCGGAGATAATCAAGCTGCGCCAGAGGATAAACACCACCTTCATCTACGTCACGCACGACCAGACCGAGGCCATGACCCTCGGCGACCGCATCGTCATCATGCGCGACGGCTTCATCCAGCAGATAGGCACCCCGCAGGAGGTCTTCAACCACCCGTCCAACCTCTTCGTCGCGGGCTTCATCGGCACGCCGCAGATGAACTTCTTCGACGCCGAGCTCAAAAAGTCCGGCGACAAGTACTCCATCGACCTCTACGGCACCGAGTTCCCCATCTCCGAGGAGAAGCAGGCGAGCCTGCGCGCCCACGGCGCCGAGGCCGGCCCCGTTGTCCTCGGCGTGCGCCCCGAGCACATCATGCTCTGCGACGGCAGCGTGCCCCACTTCGTCCGCGCCACCGTGGACGTCTCCGAGATGATGGGCTCCTCCATCCACCTGCACGTCAACGCCGGCGGCAAGGACGTCGTCCTCGTCATCTCCACCGTCGACCTGCCCGAGGACCACAAGCTCGGCTACCGCTACGGCGAGTCCGTCGACTTCACCTTCAGTGACAACGTTATCCATGTCTTCGACCGCGAGAGCGGCAAGGCGCTCACCTGAGAACAGGCAAAAGCTACAAAATTTCATACCGGGCTCCGTCGATTTGTCGGGGCATCTTTCAAAAAAGCGGGCGTATGCCCGCTTTTTTGCGCAATGAATTATTCACTTTCACCAATGAAACAGGCGAAAAATGGCAGGAAACGACACGATTTCGCTATAATTTAAGATTCTTTCACTGTCAGCGAGAGAAAAGGCACCTGTGGATTATTATAATGAGTCTAAAATTTGTATAAAATTATACAATCCGGAGGTCTGTACGGCCGGCCGGCGATGAATATACAGGCTTTCAGCCTGGTTTCAGGGGTAGGCAGATGCGCGAAGAGTTCCGTGAAAAATTCAGAGTACTTGGGCTCAAGATAGCGTATTACAGGAAGCTGCGCGGGCTGACTCAGGAGCAGCTTGCGGAGGCGATCGGCCGGAGCGTGAGCTTCGTCAGCCAAATTGAGGCAAACAACGCCGCGGACGTCAAGGGCGTCTCGCTGGAGACGCTGTTCCTCATTTCGGAAAAGCTGGACGTGCCGGTGTCGCGGCTGTTTGAGGACTGAGAATGGTCACGCGCAGGTACATAAAGGACTACAAGTTCTCTGAGAGCGTCACGGCCCGGGGCGGGACACGCACCGAGGCCGTATATGTGGGCAAGTATTACAGGTTCGAGGATGCCGAAGGGGCGGCGAAGAGCGCGAGGCTCCTGCTCCCCGGCTCGCTGGCGGCGTGGCTGCTCTTCATAGCGGCGCTGCTGCCGCGCAGCGGTGCGTCCCGGCTCATGTGGGTCATACTGCCCTTTGCCTTTTCGGCGCTGCCCCTCGGCTACATGACGGACTCCGCCGTGTACCTCTGGCGGAGGAGGGGGGCGGTGCGGCTCATCCGCTCCGAGACGGACAAGATAGCGAAGCGGCTGCCGGTCTGCGCCTTCTGGGTGCTGGTGCTCTCGGGCGTGTCTGTCATCGCGCTCGCGGTGACGGCGATAGCCGCGCCGGAAAAAGTCAATGTTTACGACCTCGTCTTCGGGCCCTGCGCCGCGCTCATCGCGGCCCTGGGCGGCGCCGGTTTCGCCCGGCGCGAGACGCTCCGCTGCGCCGAGTGCCCCGCGGAGGACTGATGCGGTTTATTATGCGCCACAGGCGCCTAATAAATAAAAAGAGACCCAAAACAAGGAGGAAAAAGTGAAAATGAGCAAAAACCTGAAGAAATTCCTCGCTCTTGCCCTCGCTCTCGCGATGGTGTTCGCCCTTGCCGCCTGCGGCCAGGAGACCCCGACCACCAGCGAGACCCCGGACGAGAGCGCCGCGCCCAGCGAGAGCGCGGACGGGAGCTACGCCCTCAGCTATGAGGCCATAGTCCCCGGCGACGGCGTGGGCAACCACCCCGCCTACGGCATCCTGACCAACGCCAAGGAAGCCCTCGCCACCATCGGCATCGATCTCCAGATCAACGACCCCTCCGACTCCAACGTCCTCTGGACCGCCATCGAGTCGAACCCCGTCTCTGCTGAGATCTGGTGCGCTGCCTGGCAGGCCACTGCCGACCCCGACATGTATCAGGTCTACCACAGCTCCAACGCTGTCGGCGCGGGCGGCACCAACTCCAACGCCTACATGATCTGCGACCCTACGCTCGACGAGCTCATAGTTGAGGCTCGTACCAGCTCCGACCAGGCCTTCCGCAAGGCCACCTACAAGGACTGCCTCGACATCATCCTTGACTGGGCCGTTGAGGTGCCCATCTATCAGCGCCAGAACGCCTTTGTCATGAGCACCGAGCGTGTCAACATAGACACCGTCACCCCCGACATCACCACCTTCTGGGACTGGATGAACGACATCGAGCTTCTCGAGACCACCGGCGCTGATCAGCTGGTCGTCGGCTACGACTACTTCTCCTCCAAGTTCAGCCCCTTCTTTGCCAAGACCGCCTATGACGAGGACGTCTACGTCATGACCTCCCAGTCCCTCTTCAACCTCGACCGCGAGGGCAACCCCGTCCTCAACGGCATCGAGGGCGAGACCCGCAACTACAACGGCACCGACTACACCTATGACGGCATCGCCGACATCGAGGTCGTGCAGAACGAGGACGGCACCGTCGACTACAACATCACCATGCGCGACGACATCCTCTTCTCCGACGGCACCCCGATGACCATCGACGACGTCATCTTCAGCATGTACGTCCTCAGCGACCCCACCTATGACGGCAGCTCCACCTTCTACTCCGTCCCCATCGAGGGCATGGAGGAGTACCGCTCCGGCATGGAGCTCCTCATCAACCTCATCTGCGCCGCCGGCCCGGACAACACCGACTTCACCAACTGGACCGAGGAGCAGCAGACCGCTTTCTGGGACGCCTTCTGGAAGGGCGGAGAGAAGTTTGCCCAGGAGATAGTTGACTACTGCGTTGCCAACAGCTACGCCGAAGAGGGCGACGTCGCCGGCGCTGCCGCCGCCTGGGCCTATCCCGACCTGGCTGCCGACGCCACCGCCGCCGACTTCTTCCAGGCCATCGTCGACAACTACGGCTACGACCTGAGCGACAACGGCATCAACCTCGAGACCGCCGGTTCCTCCATCACCGACTACATCTACGCCGAGCTCGGCGACAAGGCCGCTGAGTATCAGACCGGCGTCGCCACCGGCAGCTCCGTGCCCAACATCACCGGCATCATCAAGACCGGCGATTACAGCATGACCGTGCACATGACCAAGTACGACGCCGCCGCCATCTATCAGCTCGGCGTCACCGTCGCCCCGCTGCACTACTACGGCGACGTCTCCAAGTACGACTACGACAACAACATGTTCGGCTTCACCAAGGGCGACCTGAGCACCGTCCGTGCCAAGACCACCCAGCCCCTCGGCGCCGGCCCCTACAAGTTCGTCTCCTATGAGAACGGCGTCGTCACCTTCGAGGCCAACGAGAACTACTGGAAGGGCCAGCCCAAGACCCCGTACATCCTCTTCCAGGAGACCGCCGCTTCCGACAAGCTCAGCGGCGTGGCTTCCGATGCCGCCACCTTCGACATCACCGACCCCAACTTCACCGTTGACACCGCCAGCGATATCGAGAGCTACAACTCCAACGGCGAGCTCACCGGTGACAAGCTGACCACCTTCGCGGTCGACAACCTCGGCTACGGCTACATAGCCATGTGCGCCAACAACGTCTGCGTCGACGGCGACCCCGCCAGCGACGCCTCCAAGAACCTCCGCAAGGGCTTTGCCACCCTCTTCGCCGTGTATCGCGACACCGTCGTGAACAGCTACTACGGCGAGACCGCCAGCATCATCCAGTACCCGATCTCCAACACCTCCTGGGCCGCCCCGCGTCCGTCCGACGAGGGCTATGAGATCGCCTACTCCGTCGACGTGGACGGCAACCCCATCTACACCGACGACATGACCGAGCAGGAGCGCTATGACGCCGCTCTGCAGGCCGCCATCGGCTTCTTCAAGGCCGCCGGCCTGAACTGGGACGAGGCCTCCGGCAAGTTCGTTGCCTGAGCAGGTGATTTGACCCAGCACATTCTCGCATAATACCCTCTGCACCGGGCGCCCCCGGCGCCCGGTGCAGGCCCTATTACTATTGGTGGTGAAGATATGGGCGAGTTTATAATCAAACGCCTGCTTCTGTGCATACTGATACTCTTCTTCGTGATGTTTATCGTGTATGCGCTTATGTTCTCCCTGCCCACAAGTTATGTGGATACCATGGCCCGCGAGCTCGCGACCAAGCCGGGCAGCACCAAGAGCGCCCAGGAGTGGCTCGCGGAATTGAATGTGACCTACGGCTTCGACAAGGGCATCGTAGGCGGCTATCTCACCTGGCTGGGGAGCGTCGTCAAGGGCGAGTTCGGCGACAGCTGGTACTATACCCTGCCCGTCGTGCAGAAGTTCAACGACGTCATCTGGTTCTCCGTGGCCATGTCGCTCGCGGCATTTATTTTTGAGACGGTCATAGGCGTCTATCTGGGCGTCACTGCGGCGAGAAAGCAGTACAGCATCACCGACTACACCGTTACGGTCGTGGCGCTGCTGTGTATTTCAATGCCGACCTTCTTCCTGGCTACATTGCTGAAGCTGATTTTCTCCATAAAGCTCGGCTGGTTCGACCTCATAGGAATGCAAAGCCGCGACTACATGCTGCTCTCCGACTTTGGCAAATTCCTTGACCTCTGCCATCACATGGTCCTGCCGGTCATAACTCTGACTATGCTTGGCATAGGCGGCCTGATGCGCTACACCCGCACGAACATGCTGGAGGTCCTCAACTCGGACTACATCCGCACCGCGCGGGCCAAGGGCCTCTCCGAGAGGACCGTCATCAACCGCCACGCCTTCAGAAATACACTTATCCCGCTCATCACGATAATGGGCACCACCCTGCCCGCCCTCTTCTCCGGCGCGCTCATCACCGAGACGCTCTTCGGCATCCGCGGGATAGGCTACACGTCCTACTACGCTATGATAAACGGCGACATCCCGTTCACGATGTTCTACCTCGCCTTTATCTCCATCCTGACGCTGCTCTCGAACCTGCTGGCGGACGTGCTGTACGCCGTGGTCGACCCGCGCGTCCGCGTGCATTGAGAGGGGAGGCAGACACATGGCTAACAACGAAAGACGCTCAGACAGCCTGAACGAGGCCCTCAAGCGCCGCGAAGCCGCCGGTGAACAGCACGTTCACCACGAGGGCGAGCCCCTCGCGCTGGACGATACCCAGCGCGTCAAGGTGCTCTCTCCCGGCCGCCTCGTCGCCAAGCGCTTTTTCAGGAACAAGCTCGCCATCGTCGGGCTTGCCATCCTCATCTTCATGTTCGTGTTCGCGTTCATCTTCCCGCTGTTCTACCCCTACACGCAGACGCAGATCTTCTATAAATACGGCACGCTCAACTCCAACTACGCCAGCGCCACCGAGCGCACGGAGTACGTCTCCTACAGCCTCGGCGACGACATCAGCGTCTCCAAGACCATCAAGAACAGCATGAACTCCTACATCCGCGACATGAACGCTCAGGGGCTCGACGAGATGCAGGTCACGGACTCCGAGGGCACGATGTACACCGTCAGCAAGCTGACCGACAACATCTACACCCTCGCCGCCGACGACCTTGTCGAGGTCGCGCGCTACAGCGGCGTGACCCTCATCGCGAGCTACGACAAGATACACCAGGCCTTCACCTACACCGACGCCGAGGCCTTCGCGGCCGAGGCCGCGGACGGTGAGGAGGGCGAGCCCGCCGCGGAAGGGGAGGAGGGCGCCGAGACCGACGCCGTCTCCGCCCAGCAGGCCAACTTTGAGGCCGCCGCCGCGGCCGCCATCGAGGCCGGTGAGGAGACCTTCACCAGCGACGGCGTCACCTACTCCGTGGAGATGACCGTCAAGAACAAGTACAGCATCACCCGCGAGAGCTCCGTCCTGCTCGGCATCGACGGCTTTGTGCCCGACCAGAGCATGACCGCCGAGGTCGAGGCCGCCATAGAGAACGGCCAGACCAACATCAGCTACAACGGCGAGAGCTACCGCATAGCCGAGAGCGGCGGCGCCTATTACCTCTGCACCATCGGCGAGCCGACCGACGCCCTCGTGAGCTCCACGCTCGTCTTCGACTCCTACGACACCTCCGTGCAGTACTCCGACGAGTTCAAGGCCGAGGCCCTGCTCGCCGCCGGGCGCGACGGTGAGTTCGAGTACGACGGCCAGACCTACACCGTCAGCTTCGACGGCGAGAGCGGCGGCATCTCCGACGCCGCGGGGAACGAGATAGTCTCCCTCGGCACCTTCGTCGTGCGCCGCTACTCCGGCCAGGACACCCTGCCCATAGACTTCAAGGAGGCCACTCAGGACGTCATCGCCCAGATGGAGGCCGACGGCGTCACCAAGACCACCTTCGTCCACGCCATCCCCCAGACCGATGAGGAGTCCAGCCCCGTCTACGACGAGGAGGGCAACCCCGTGCTCGTCGACACCGAGATAACCGTCGAGCGCAAGACCAGCGAGTATGTGCTCAGCTGCGACCAGACCACCTACCTCATCGACATCTACGCCGGTCCCTCCGCCGAGCACTGGTTCGGCACCGACGGCGACGGCATGGACATCCTCGCCCGCATGATGTACGGCGGCCGCATCTCCCTGATGATAGGCTTCGTCGTCGTCTTCCTGGAGACGCTCATCGGCGTCATCCTCGGCGGCCTGGCCGGCTTCTTCGGCCGCTGGGTCGACACGCTCATCATGCGCCTCGTCGACATCTTCTACTGCATACCCACTTACCCGATACTCATCATCATGGGCGCCCTCTTCGACGCGCTCAAGATGGACCCCTATGTGCGACTCGTCTGGATGATGGCCGCGCTCGGCCTGCTGGGCTGGGCCGGTATAGCGCGTCTGGTCCGCGGTCAGATCCTCTCCCTGCGCGAGCAGGAGTTCATGATCGCCGAGGAGGCCACCGGCATCCGCTCCTCCAGGCGCATATTCAGGCACCTCGTGCCCAACGTCATGCCTCAGCTCATAGTCAACGCCACGATGTCCCTCGGCTCCGTCATCATCACGGAGGCCACGCTGAGCTTCCTCGGCCTCGGCGTCAAGCACCCGCTGGCCACCTGGGGCAACATGATAAACTCGGTCACTGGCTCCTCCGAGAGCATGCTCAAGTACACCTACATCTGGGTGCCCGTCGGCCTGCTCATCTGCCTCACCGTCGTGGCCTTCAACTTCGTCGGCGACGGTCTCAGAGACGCCTTCGACCCGAAGATGAAGCAGTAAGGAGGCGGGAACCATGTCAAAACGCAAGAATACATCCTACATTTCGGGCAAAGAGTCCCGCGAGATAACCCGCTTCAACCGCCGCCTCACCCGCAGGCTGGAAAAGGAGCGCGCCAACAAGTCGGCCGACCCTGCCAAGTACACGACCACCATGCGCGACGACAACAACATCGTCGAGTTCGACAACGTGTGCAGCTACTTCTTCTCCGACGTCGGCACCGTAAAGGCCGTGGACGGCGTGTCCTTCGACGTGCCCCGCCGCGCCACCGTCGGCATAGTCGGCGAGTCCGGCTGCGGCAAGAGCGTCACCAGCCTCTCGCTCATGCAGCTGCTGCAGCGCCCCCAGGGCCAGACCGTGGGCGGCGAGATAAGGCTCAACATGGGCGACGGCAAGGCCTACAACATAGTCAACACCCCCACCAGCGAGATGATGAAGATTCGCGGCAACCGCGTCTCGATGATCTTCCAGGAGCCGATGACCAGCCTGAACCCCGTGTTCCGCTGCGGCTACCAGATAGACGAGGTCATCAAGCTGCACAACCCCGAGCTCCACAAGGACAAGGTCAGGGAGCGCTCCATCGAGATGCTCAAGCTCGTCGGCATAGCCAACGCCGAGGGCGTTTACAGCATGTTCCCGCACGAGCTCTCCGGCGGCATGCGGCAGAGGGTCATGATAGCCATGGCTCTGGCCTGCTCCCCCGGGCTCATCATCGCGGACGAGCCGACCACGGCCCTGGACGTCACCATCCAGGCCCAGATACTCGACCTCTTGAAGGAGCTCAAGGACAAGATCAACAGCTCCATCATGCTCATCACCCACGACCTCGGCGTCATTGCGAGCATGGCGGACTACGTCGTCGTCATGTACGCCGGCCGCGTTGTCGAGAAGGGCACGACGGAGGACATCTTCCACAACCCCTGCCACCCCTACACCATAGGACTGATGAAGTCCAAGCCCGTCGTGGGCAAGAAGGTGGACGCGCTCTACAACATCCCCGGCAGCGTGCCGAACCCCGTAAACATGCCCGACTACTGCTATTTCCGCGACCGCTGCGAGCAGTGCGTGGAGAAATGCCACGGCGTCTACCCGCCCGAGATCCGCGTCAGCGACACGCACGTCGTCTCCTGCTGGCGCTTCGAGGACAAGGGCACGGTGGAGCGCTGGCCCAAATCCGTGAACGTGGAGGAGCTTTGATATGGAAGACATCAAAAAGAACGCTCCCGGGACGGAAAGCGAATACCTCATCGAGGTCAAGAACCTGGTCAAGTGGTTCCCCATCAAGAGCAGCTTTTTCAGGCGCACCATCGGCAACGTGCGCGCGGTGGACGGCATCTCCTTCCACATAAAGCGCGGGCAGACGATGGGCCTCGTCGGCGAGTCCGGCTGCGGCAAATCCACCGCGGGCAGGACGATACTCCGCCTCATCGAAAAGACCTCCGGCGAGGTCATCTTCGACGGGCAGGACATCTTCAAGATGAGCCGCGAGGAGCTGCGAAAGCTCAGGCCGCGCATACAGATAATCTTCCAGGACCCGTACTCCAGCCTCAGCCCGCGCATTCCCGTGGGCGAGATAATAGGCGAGGCGGTCCGCGAGCACAACATCGTGCCCAAGGAGGAGTTTGACGACTACATCAGCCGCATCATGCGCGCCTGCGGGTTGCAGGAATACCACAAGGACCGCTATCCGCACGAGTTCTCCGGCGGCCAGAGGCAGCGCATCTGCATCGCCCGCGCGCTGGCGCTCAACCCGGACTTCATAGTCTGCGACGAGCCCGTGTCCGCGCTGGACGTGTCCATCCAGGCGCAGATAATCAACCTGCTCAAGCGGCTGCAGAAGGACTTCGGCTTCACGTACCTCTTCATCTCGCACGACCTCTCGGTCGTCGAGCACATCTCGGACACGGTGGGCGTCATGTACCTCGGCTCGATGGTGGAGTACGCGGACACGGACAAGATATTCTCGCACCCGCTGCATCCGTACACGGAGGCGCTGTTCTCGGCGATCCCGATACCGGACCCGGACGTGAAGATGAAGCGCATCATCCTGAAGGGCAGCCTGCCCAGCCCGGCGAACCCGCCGAAGGGCTGCAAGTTCCACACGCGCTGCCACAAGTGCATGGAGGTGTGCAAGTACGCGGCGCCGGAGTGGGCGGAGATAGAGCCCGAGCACTGGTGCGCCTGCCACCTGTACGACGACGAGGCGCGCGCAAAGCGCGCGGAGGCCGCGGTGGCCGAGGCGAAGGGCGGGGTCGTGAAGGAGCCCGTGAAAGATGAGCCGAAGAAAGCGGAATGAGGACGACGACGGGCGCGTAGTGGCCCGGATGAACGTGGAGGGCATGCCCTGGTATGTGGAGCGGAGCGCGGACGCGCCGGAGCGCTCAGGCTCCGACGAACCCGTGCGGCTGAGCCGGCAGGAGTCCCGGGCGTTCGCCTGGGGCGCGGTCAAGGCCGCGCTGCTCGTCACCGCGGTGTTCTCAGTTGCCGCAGTGCTGTTCATATTGTTCTGTACCGATATCTGGTTCGTATGAGTAAAGGCCCGCCTCTAACGAGACGGGCCTTTTTGCGCGCTGCGCGCTTCGCGCGCGTTTGAAAGTTTCGTCCACCTTTTCAAAGGTGGC
>ENA-OYCP01000163-OYCP01000163.1-human-gut-metagenome-genome-assembly--contig:-NODE-163-length-16497-cov-4.359749_pt1 | contig 16497 bp, 15 predicted proteins | sample MGYA00243454_ERZ652875 | MGnify/ENA primary metagenome ERZ652875 (study PRJEB26926, sample SAMN06164783) | human gut metagenome | biome: ENVO:00009003; feature: ENVO:2100002; material: ENVO:00002003... | reverse complement strand
CAAACTCCGCGTCGGCGTCGATGAGCTCGTAGATATCGCAGAACCAGCCCGAGCCGGTGACGCTGACCGGGTTCATGCCGCCGAAGGACACCAGCTCCGGCCCCGCCCCGGAGGCAAAGAGCTCCGCGAGCGTGCGCAGCCGCGCCTGGGCGTCCGCTTCCGCGTCGTGCACCGTGTAGGCGTAGAGGCCCGGCTCCGCCGTGTTTATGCGCGCGAGCACCTCGTCGAGCATGCTGTCCGTGGCCGGGTCCAGCGAGTACACCGAGACCTCACGTCTCGGCACTATGTCCCCCGGCTCCGCGGGCTCGAGCAGATAGAGCGCGCCGCCGTTTATGAGCGCGTAGCCCTCGCCCAGCGGCACGAGCGCGGTGAGGTCCGCGAGCGTTATGCCGCACTCGCTCCAGATGGCCACGGGCTCCGGCTCATCCCCGGGAAAGCGCCAGAGGCCCTCGTCGTCCGTGAGCAGGCAGCCCTCGCCGCCGGAGCGCCGGACGCTGAACGCGAGCTGCCGCTCGTCCGAGAGGCCTCCCTCCGTGCAGAAGGCCAGCGTGCGCTCCCCGTTCTCCGAGGCTAGGCCGACGTACACGCCGCCGTCCGTGGCCGCCAGGCCCGTGACCGTGCGCTTGCCGGGGTCGATCTGCGCCGTCTGAGCGCCGTCAGCGCCCAGCACGCGCAAAAGCCCGGAGTTGTAGTCGTATATGTAAAACTCGCCGCCGCTGCACTCGAGCTCCACGCAGCTCAGGATGTCTATGTCCGCCGAGGCGTCGGGGGCGGAGCCGTCGCGCGGGTAGTGGACAAGGCGGTAGTCCTCGCCCATGGCGTCGCAGAGCACAAGCCAAACGCCGCTCTCGTCTCCGGCAATGCGGCTCGGCGAGCCGTCGGCGGAGGTGTAGGCCAGCTCCCGCGTCTCGCCGCCCTCGAGGCAGAGCAGGCGGAAGCCGCCGTCGCTCGTGAGCACATAGGCCGCGTCGCCGCCGCCCGTGAGCTGGAGCGCCTCGCCGGAGAGCTCGACCTTCCGGAGCGCGAAGGGCCCGCCGCGTCCCGTCCAGCCGCCGTCCTCCGCCCCGGGCGCAATGACTGTTTCCCCCGCCGACCCGCAGGCCGTCAGGCCCAGCATCAGCGCCAGGGCAAGCAGGAGCGAAACCGTCCTCTTCATGAAGAATTCCCCCTTTGGCGACAGTATAGCACCGGATTGTATCCGGCTTGTATCGCCAAGGGGGGATAATTATGAACTTTTTGTGAACTCGCTCCCTTACCGCTCGCGGTAATCCTCCATCATGTGGGAGAAGAGCTCCTTGGTGGTGGGCGGGGTATAGCTTATGGCGTTTGCGCCGGCCTCGACGGTGGCGGAGATGCTCTCGGGCGTGGGGCCGCCGGTGGCGATTATGGGCACGTCCGGGAACTTCTCGCGGATGCGGCTCACCACCTCCGGCGTGCGGGACGCGGCGGAGACGTTGAGTATGGACGCGCCCGCGTCGAGGCGGGCCTGTATGTCCGTGTGCTCGTTGAGCACGGTCACGACCAGGGGTATGTCGATGTACTTGCAGATGCGCTCTATGTCCAGGTTGCCCATAGGCGCGTTCACGACGACGCCCATGGCGCCCTCGGCCTCGGCGTCCCAGGCGAGCTGGGTCGTGCGGATGCCCTGGGTCGTGCCGCCGCCCACGCCGCAGAACACGGGCAGGGACGAATAGCGCAGTATCGCGTCCGAGATCGTCGGCTGCGGCGTGAAGGGGTACACCGCCAGCACCGCGTCCGCCGAGCAGTTTCGGATTATGGCTATGTCAGTTGTGAACACCAGCGTCTTGATGCGCCTTCCGTTTATCACGATGCCGCTCACGCGCCTGGCCTCGTTGGGTACCTCGAGTATGTGGTGGCGCAGTCGGCTGCTTATGCTGGGTATGGGCTTTTTCTGCTCCATCTTGTATCCTCCTTGGTCGATCTGTGAATATACTGTATTATAACTGAAATTTATGACGAAATCTTGTCTTTTTATAAATTTGCTGTCCTGCAAGATAAAATATTAACTTGTCCGCCGGTGATTGAAAACCTGAGCGCCGTGGCATATAATCAGGTGTAAAGACACCTTTGGGGGAATGCACCATGCAGAAATACAACGGCCTGAACTATACCATGCTCTGTGACTTCTACGAGCTCACCATGGGCAACGGCTATTTTGAGTCCGGGCTCGGCGACAAGATCACCTACTTCGACCTCTTTTACCGCACCGTGCCCGACGGCGGCGGCTTTTCCATCGCCGCGGGGCTGGAGCAGGCGATAGATTACATCCAGAACCTCCACTTCTCCGAGGAGGACATCGAATATCTCCGCGGCCGCGGCATGTTCTCGGAGGCCTTCCTCGACTATCTGCGCCGCTTCAAGTTCACCGGCGACGTCTGGGCCATGCCGGAGGGCACGCCGGTCTTTCCGCGCGAGCCGATGATGATAATCCGCGCTCCGGCCATCCAGGCCCAGCTGCTGGAGACCTTTCTGCTGCTCACGATAAACCACCAGAGCCTTATCGCCACCAAGGCCAACCGCATAGTCCGTGCGGCGGACGGCAGAGTCGTGCTCGAGTTCGGCTCCAGGCGCGCCCAGGGCCCCGACGCCGCCATACTCGGCGCCAGGGCGGCCTACATCGGCGGCTGCGCCGGCACGGCCTGCGTGCTCTCCGACCAGATTTACGGCGTCACCGCCGGCGGCACCATGGCCCACGCCTGGGTCCAGATGTTCCCCACCCAGCTCGACGCCTTCCGCGCCTATTGCAAGACATATCCGCATAACGCCGTGCTGCTCGTGGACACCTACGACACGCTCCGCAGCGGCGTGCCCGACGCCATCCGCGCCTTTGACGAGGTATTGAAGCCCCTCGGCATCACCAAGTGCGGCATCCGCCTCGACTCCGGCGACATGGCATATCTCACCAAGCGCGCCCGCAAGATGCTCGACGACGCGGGCTGGACCGAGTGCAAGATAACCTGCTCCAACTCCCTCGACGAGCACCTCATAAAGGAGCTGCTGCGCCAGGGTGCGTGCATAGACTCCTTCGGCGTCGGCGAGAGGCTCATCACCAGCCGCACCTCCCCCGTCTTTGACGGCGTGTACAAGCTCGCCGCCGTGGAGGAGCCGGACGGCACCATCGTCCCGCGCATCAAGATAAGCGAGAACGTGGGCAAGATAACGAACCCGCACTTCAAGAAGGTCTACCGCTTCTACGGCCGCGACACCGGCATGGCCGAGGCCGACTACATCTGCCTCTACAACGACACCGTGGACGACACCAAGGACCTCGTCATCCGCGACCCGGACGCCACCTGGAAGCAGAAGACCATGACGAACTTCAAGGCCCGCGAGTTGCTGGTGCCCATCTTCAAGGGCGGCGAGCTGGTCTACAAGCAGCCCACCCTGCCCGAGATCCAGGCCTACTGCCGCCGCGAGGTGGCCACGCTCTGGCCCGAGGTGCTGCGCTTTGACTACCCGCACAACTACTACGTCGACCTCTCGGACGAGCTGCTGGAGATAAAGACCAGCCTGCTCAACGCAAGACGATGACGGACGGGTCAGTCAGAAGGGCCGAGATAGCCGCCCTGCTGGAGAAGGCCGACTCCCCTCTCTCCGCGGCGCACCTCGCCTCGCAGCTGGGCGTGAGCCGCCAGGTCATAGTCGGGGACATAGCGCTGCTGCGCGCCTCCGGCGCGGCCATAACCGCCACGCCGCGCGGCTACATCACCGAGCGGGGCCGCGGCGGGCTGCGCCGCACCGTCGCCTGCATCCACAACAGGCCCGAGGGCATGGAGACGGAGCTCAACATCATGGTGGATAACGGCTGCACGGTGCTCGACGTGGTGATAGAGCACGCCGTGTACGGTCAGATGACCGGCGAGCTGCGCCTCACGAACCGCCACGACGTGCGCCAGTTCATGGAGCGCATCCGCTCCGAGCAGGCCTCCCCCCTCTCCGCCCTCACCGGCGGCATCCACCTGCACACCCTCCTCTGCCCCGACGAGGAGGCCTATGAGCGCACCGTCCGCGAGCTGGACGAGGCGGGCATATTGTTTGTGAAGAATTAATCTACAGTTGACAAGCGGCCCGGCCGGGTTTAAAGTATCGTTACACGTGTCATGACACCTGTAACGATACTTTTTTATTGGCGGTGGTCATTTTGAACCGGTTCAAGGCGTTTCTCAAGAGGAAGGACATCGAGTTTTCGCTCCGGCGCTACGGCATAGACGCGCTGGGGGCCATGGCGCAGGGGCTCTTCTGCTCGCTGCTGATAGGCACGATACTCGACACGCTGGGCTCGCAGACGGGCGTTGCGATCTTTTCGACCGTCGGGGGCTATGCCAAGGCCATGAGCGGCCCGGCGATGGCGGTGGCGATAGGCTATGCGCTCAAGTGCCCGCCGCTGGTGCTGTTTTCTCTTGCGGCGGTGGGCTGGGCCTCGAATGACCTTGGCGGCGCGGGCGGGCCGCTGGCCGTGCTGATAATCGCCATCGTCGCCGCGGAGCTTGGCAAGGCGGTGAGCAAGGAGACGCCCATCGACATACTCGTGACCCCGCTGGTGACCATCTTCACAGGTGTGGCGCTCGCCGCCGCCATAGCCCCGCCCATCGGCGTGGGCGCGGGCTACGTGGGCGACCTCATCGAGTGGGCAATGGAGCTGCAGCCATTCTGGATGGGCATACTCGTCTCGGCGCTGGTGGGCATCGCGCTGACGCTGCCCATCTCCTCGGCGGCCATCTGCCAGGTGCTGACCCTGACCGGTCTCTCGGGCGGCGCGGCGCTGGCCGGCTGCTGCGCGAACATGGTGGGCTTTGCCGTCATGAGCTTTCGTGAGAACCGCTGGGGCGGCCTCATCAGCCAGGGCCTCGGCACCTCCATGCTGCAGATGGGCAACATCGTGAAGAACCCCCTCATCTGGCTGCCCGCGATCATCACGTCCATGATAACCGGCCCCATCGCCACCTGCGTGTTCAAGCTGGAGATGAACGGCGCGCCCATAAACTCGGGCATGGGCACCTGCGGCATGTGCGGGCCCATAGGCGTCGTCACCGGCTGGTTCGAGCCGGGCTCCGACGCGCTGGCCAAGGGCGCAACCGCCATAGTGCCCACAGCCATGGACTGGCTCGGCCTTGCGCTCATCTGCATTGTCCTGCCCGCCGTCATCTGCTGGGCCCTGGGCCTCTTCTTCAGGAAGATCGGCTGGATACGCGAGGGCGACCTCAAGCTCAACTGAATATTTTACCGTTTTCCACAGGCGGGAGCTTCCACGGCTCCCGCCTTGATTTTTTCTTATTTGTAATATTTTATGTCGATTTTGTAACCATTTGTATCTGAAGTTTTGCTTGATAAGTTGTCATAATGTGTTTATCATCAAATTATGAAAGATATTATGTAACCTTTATATATTCGGAGCTGCCGCCATGAAAAAACATACTGTCACGCTTCCAATGCTTGTCTTCATAGCAGTCCTCTGCGTCTCCATAGTCGCCTTCCCGACCACCGCCTCCGGCAAGGACGGGGAGCCCGACGCCATTGCGGGAGACGTGGCCTCGCTGCGCAACACCTCGGCTGACACCTTTGACGTCATCCCCTCCGCCCAGGCCGGCGGCGTGGTGCAGCCCAGCGTCTCGGACAGCATCGCGGGCCGCACGGTGTCCTTCAGCGTGGACCCCTCCAGCGGGTATGAGACCGCCTCCGTCGCCGCGATAACCGCGACGGGCGACATGCTCGAGGTAGTCCGCGTGGACGGCGAGAAATACAGCTTCGTAATGCCCGCAGAGTCCGTCATCATCGACGTGACCTTCCAGTACATGCGTGCCTGAGCGGCACACGACACGGCAACAAAAAAACCGCCCATGATGGGCGGTTTTTTCATATTCCGGGGCTCACCGGAGCTTATCCCAGTCGGGCTCCGGGAGCTTTTGCAGCCACTGCTCGATGTCGCCGAGCCAGCGGTAGGTGTGGCTGTTCGTGGCCTCCTGTATGTGCGCGTAGTACCACGCGCCGGTGTCCGCGTTGTCAGTCCAGACGTTCATCTCCGCTTCGGGCAGCAGATGTCCCGCGTCGGGAGCGCGGCCCAGGGTGCGGTTCACTATGGCTGCGGTCTCCGCGCGCGTTATGGAGGCCTGCGGGCGAAACACCCCGCCCTCGTAGCCCTCGATGAGCCCGAGCTCGGCCGCGGCGGCGACATAGCTCTCGTACCACGAGCCGGGGACAACGTCTGAGAAGATGTTTTCAGCCTCCATATCCTCCAGCTCGAAGAAGCTGACGGCTATCTTGGCGAACTCGGCGCGGCTTATCTGGGCGTTGGGGCGGAACGTGCCGTCCTCATAGCCGCTGAGGATGCCCAGTTTGCTCAAAGTCGAGACGGCGGTGTTGAACCAGTCGCCCGCGGCCACGTCGCTGTAACCGCTCTCTTCGCACCAGAAGCTCTCCCTCGCCTCATCCGTGAGCAGGCGGAAGAAGATGGTCGCCACCTCGGCGCGCGTTATGGGGGCCTCGGGCCGCACGGTGCCGTCCCCGTAGCCTATGATGTAGCCGAAGTGGTCCTCGGTGTTCAGCCAGTTGGGAGCAGGCTCCGGCTCGGCCGGTTCGGAGGGCGTCACGGGCGGAACGTAGGGCGGAACATATACCTCCTCCCAGCCCGCGTGCACGGTCTTGTGGTCGTCCATGGTGACGGATTCGACGGCGGAGGTCAGCTCCTCGTCCTCAAACCAGCCGGTGAAGGAGAATCCTGGGCGCGACGGGACCTTGTCCAGCTCCACGACCGTTCCCTCCGGATGCGACTCGTCAGCGTACTGCGTACCGCCGTTTGAGTTGTAGCTGAGCGTATAGCGGGTCTCGGCAAATATGACCTCGAGCTCGTGGTCGCCCTGCACGTTGCTGAACGTATAGCTGCCCGCCGTGCCGACGCTCACGCCGTCGACGAGCACATCCTCGATGTGATAGCCGCTGTCGGGAGTGAAGGTAAAGGTCCGGCTCTGGCCCTTGGTCACGGTCACGACGCTTCCGGCCGGGTCAACGCTGCCTTTGCCCGTGACTGTGACGGTGATGTAGCAGGGCGTGACGTCGCCGTGCGCCGCCTTGAGGTACAGCGGGCCGGTCACGGCGGTCTGGCTGACGGAATACCTGCTCACCTCTCCGCCGCAGCTCCAGGGCGTTTCGGCGCTGTCGAGATACCAGCCGTCGATAGAGTGGCCGCAGTCGGCGAGCGTGAGTCCGGACAGGACATCGGACAGGAGCACGGACGCACCGTCATAGACGTGCAGGTCGTCGCCCACGGGCGCCTTGTTGTCGTAGATCTTCGCGCCCGCCCCGATGGTCACGCCCGCCGCGGCCGCGTCTATATAGATGCCCCCACCGCTGATATACGCCTCGCAGCCGGTTATGACGACGTCGGAGATGTTGAGCACGGCGTCGGGGTGATAGGACTTTATATATATGGCTCCGCCGTCTTTGGTCGCCGTGCAGCCGCTTATGGTGCCGCCGGTAATGTTCATGGTTATGGGGTAATAGCTCTCAACATATATAGCGCCGCCTCCGACCCAGCCGTCATGGCAGTCTTTTATCGTGCCGCCGTACATGTTGAATGCCGCAGGGCCCACGGAACTTCCACCTATGGGTTTGCTCGGCGTAATACACACAGCGCCTCCGGCCACTCCCGTGCACGATTCTATGATACCGCCGTGCATGTTGAACGTGGAAAAGTCGGTCACAGCAACCGCACCAACGGTAGATAATAGGCTTTCGCACTCAGTTATCGTGCCGCCGTACATATTGAAAACTGCTCTGTCAGAGAGCCCCATGCAGCCCGGCTGGCCCGGAGTCACGGACGGTCCGAGGGTGACGTTGTCATACATATTCAAGGTAGCGCTGTCTTCCACGCCGATTATTTTGTTCGTTGAGGACTCAGAATATATGGTAAGGGTCTTGTCATAGCCCTCAGCTCCGAGGTTCAGCACGACGCTGCCGCCAACGACTATCTCTTTTCCCGGCAGGCAAATGCTGAAGTCCTCCCCGAGCAGGGTGATCTCCTTGTCCCCTGTCAGGTTCCAGTCCTCATAATCCCTTACGGTCAGCTCTACATCGCGCAGCAGCTTTATCTCGCCGCCGTCCATAACGCCTGCGGCCGCCTCGACAAAGCTGCCTTCGGCCCACTTTCCCTCCGCTGTCTCATAAGTCACCTCGGGTGACTCCGACGCAAAGGCGCCCACGCCCATCCACGCGGAAAGGCATATCAAAACCGCAAGCAGTATGCCGATCTTCCTGCTTCCTGTCTTTGTCATCTTGCTGTCCTCCATAAACTGATTTCCGGCTTACGCATACCGGACCTATATGACATGATACTCAACGCCGGGCGGAAGTTCTACAATTTGGAACAATGTGACGAGCCAGTGATATTACATAAAATGCGCTCACCAAAATTTGGAGAGCGCATTGCTGTCCCTCAGGAATGTGCTGCCGTGCGGCAGGGTTTGTCGCTATTGATATGAGTATCGCCCAACATGCAGCAGGATCTCGCACTCCGTTTTGCGCCGGTGTTTGTTATGCCTTCTGACGTCAGCCCTAATATATAAACCTGTCAGCGCTGACTTTCAGCGCCACGCACACCGCCCGGAGGTCATCCGCATACATCTTTTTCTTACCACTCATCATCGCACTGAACGTCACGTTTGGTATTCCTGCCGCCTCGGCCACATCACTCTCTGTCAGGCCCTGCTCCTATATGTATTCGCGCACTCTCTCATAGACGTGCATCAGGAAGTCCTCCCACCTGGTCCAGATTTACTTGATTTATATTTATTTTATATCAGGGTGAATTATACTATCAAGTGCAACACTTTAGGGAAATAAAAGAGTTCATACAGAGCCCCACGTGGTAGAATGGAGTTACCACACCGCCAAGACACCAGGAGGGGACTGTATGAACTACCACCATCTTACCATAGAAGAGCGCTCTTGTATACGAAAATATTACGTCGATGGCCTGAGCTACAGAGAGATCGCCAGGCTGATCGGCAGAAACGTCAGCACGGTGTCGAGGGAGATACGACGAAACTGCACCCACATGTACGACATCCCCACCTACTACCCGCACACAGCACAGAAGAAGTATCTGCTGCGGCGCTCTTATTGCCATCGCGGGATGTTCCGTTCTCAGGAAGTGATTGAGTACATAGAGGAAAAGCTGAAGGCGACCTGGTCACCTGAACAGATAGCCTGTACACCGTGTGAGCTGAAGATGCCCAGCTGGAGGACTATTTACCGCTGGATTTACGAAAAATACCTGGTGAACGGGAACCTGAAAGTGCTCCGGCGCAAGGGGAAAAGCCACGGGAGCAGGGAAACACGCGGGAAATACAGCAATGGCAAGTCCATACGTAAGCGGGACAAATCCGTGTACAGCCGGAAAGAAGCCGGGCACTGGGAAGCGGATACGGTCGTAAGCGGCCAGGGTAAGAGCAGGGCCTGCTTTGCCACCCTGGCGGAACGTAAGACACGCTTTTACATTGCCGTGAAGATGCCTGACCGGCGGGCAGAGACTATGGAGAATGCCATTGTGGCTGCGCTGTCTGCCTTTCCGCCCCAGCTGGTCAAGACGATCACCTGCGACCGGGGCTCGGAATTTGCCAACTGGCACAAAATTGAGGAACGGCTGCACTGCGAGGTCTATTTTGCCGACCCCTATTGCGCATGGCAGAAAGGCACAAACGAGAATCTCAACGGCCTGCTCCGGGAGTTTTATCCCAAGGGCAGGAACCTTTCCCGTGTCGCTCCTGCCACGCTAAAACGAAACCTGGCGTTAATCAACGCCAGGCCTCGCAAAGTTTTGAACTTCCATTCTCCCCAGGTGCTGTAGGACTTTGAGCTCAATTCATGTTGCACTTAGTTTGACAAATCACTATCAGCTATTCTGTATTGTCAACAAATTATTCCAGAATTACTTGAATGCTCAGTTGACATTTAAAGGTTCTTGACTATACTTGTTTCAAAGGTGATTTTGTGTGAGATACGAGATTGGGGCGCGTCTGAAATTGCTGCGGGAAAAGAGCGGTCTCAGTCAGAAGGAGTTTGCGTCGCTCATAGGCGTGAGCAACAGCCGGGTCTCGAACTGGGAGCAGGGCATAAACAAGCCCGATGCGGACATTATCTGTGATATCTGCCGGGTCCTGCATATCTCTGCGGACGAGCTGCTGGATATACATCAGAACTGCGAGGAGCTCACAGAGGATGAGCACCAGATAATAATCCAATATCGCCGTAAGCCCGAGCTCCAGAAGGCTGTGCACATACTGCTTGGAATAGAGTAAAAAGGGCAAAAAAATAAAGCGAGGCGTCATCCAGATTGTGGATGACGCCTCGCAGGTTCATATGTGTTTTTTTATCTCTTGTTATATTCCTCTATGGCTATGGCCAGGATGTCCAGAGCGCGCTCGAGGTCGGCCTGCTTGAGGACGTAGGCGAGGCGGGCCTCGTTCACGCCCTTGCCGGGGGTGGCGTAGAAGCCCTCGCCCGGGGTGAGCATTACGGTGTCGCCGTCGGTGTTGAACTCCTCGAGGAGCCACTGCTGGAACTTGTCCGTGTTGTCCACGGGCAGCTTGACCATGAAGTAGAACGCGCCCTCAGGCTGCTCGCACACCAAGCCGGGGATGGCCTTGAGCTTCTTCATGGCGGTGTCGCGGCGGCGCTTGTACTCGTCGCGGACGGTCTTGAAGTAGCCCGGCTCCACGGAGTAGAGCGCGGCGGCACCGACCTGGTCGAGCGTCGCGACGCAAAGGCGGGTCTGGCAGATCTTCATGGCCTCGGTCATAAAGGCCTTGTTGCGGGAGACCAGCGCGCCGACGCGCGCGCCGCAGGCGGAAAAGCGCTTGGAGACGGAATCGATGACGATCACGTTCTCGTGAGTGTCGGCAAACTCCAGCATGCTGGTCATCTCCTCGCCGCCGTAGACGAACTCGCGGTAGACCTCGTCGCTGATGACGTAGAGGCCGTGCTCCTTGGCGATGTCGGCGATGACGCGCATCTCGGCGCGGGAGAGGACGTAGCCCGTGGGGTTACCCGGGTTCGTCATGAGTATGCCGCGGGTGTGCTCGTTTATGAGGGGCTCGATGCGCTCGCGCACGGCGTAGCGGAAGCCCTCCTCCGCGAAGGTGGGGATGGGGCGGATGGTCGCGCCCGTCATCTGGGTGAAGGTGCTGTAATTGGGGTAGAACGGCTCCGGGGCCAGCAGCTCGTCCCCGTCGTCGAGGATGCAGGCGAGGGCGATCCACAGCGCCTCGCTGCCGCCCGCGGTGGCGAGAATGTCGCTCGGCTCAAGGTCGAGGCCGATGCGGGTGTAGTAGTCGTGCACCGCCTTGAGGTAGACGGGCACGCCGCCGGAGGGCGCGTACTCGAGCACGGGGCTCTTGAAATCGCGCACGGCGTTGAAAAACTCGACAGGTGTCTCGATATCCGGCTGACCGATGTTGAGCGGGTAGATCTTGATCCCACGCGCTCGCGCGGCGTCTGCATACGGGGCGTATTTCCTTATTGGCGACAGCTCACATTTTTGTATCTTGGACGATAATTTCATGCTATCCCTCCTCAGACGCTTTCGTTCTCTTTTACTTTAAAGGAAAGTATTTAAATTATACTACCGCACCGCGCAAAGCGCAACAACGTTAATTCTTCGGCATACCCCCCGGCATAGCGCGGACGGGCGTGGCATAGGATGTACAAAACATTTCCGCGGGGGGTATGTGCATGAACAACACGGTATCAAGGGCGTTGGGCTTCATTTCACGGCACAGGCGGGCGGCGTCGGGGGCGGCGCTGGTGCTGGCGGTGCTGCTGGTTTTCGCGCTGGTGAACAGTCCGGCGGTGGTGGGCGTCTCGGCGACGCAGCGCTCGCTGCCCGTCTACAGCGTGGAGCGCGACGGCAAGTTCGTGGCGCTGAGCTTTGACGCCGCCTGGGGCAACGAGGATACGGAGGAGCTCATCGAGATCCTCACCTCGCACGGCGTGACGGCCACCTTCTTCCTCGTCGGCCAGTGGGTCGACAAGTACCCGGAGAGCGTAAAGCAGCTCTCGGACGCCGGCATGGAGGTCATGAACCACTCGGACGACCACGCCCACTTCGCCAAGCTCTCGGCCAGCGAGATAGTCGAGAACATAAACGCCTGCAACGCCAAGATAGAGGCCATAACCGGCGTGAGGCCCACCCTCTTCCGCTGCCCATACGGCGAGTATGACGACAACGTCATCGACACCGTCAACGGCATGGGCATGACGGCCATACAGTGGGACGTGGACAGCCTGGACTGGAAGGACCTCTCCGCCGATGAGATAACCCTCCGCGTTCTGGACGGCGTGGAGCCCGGCTCCATCGTGCTCTTCCACAACGCCGCCAAGCACACGCCGGAGGCGCTCGCGGGCATCATAGAGACGCTCCAGGCCGACGGCTACACCATCGTGCCCATCTCCCAACTCCTGCTCTCCGGCGAGTACAGCATAGACCACACGGGCCGCATGCACCCGGCGGCGTAAATAAACTGGCGTGAAAGCCCGTTTCGGGCTTTCACTGCCAAGCCCCCCGGCCTTTGGCCGATGGGAGTTGCCGCACGCCTGCGCGCGCCCTGCGGGCACACTTGCCGTGCAAGAGGTATTTTTTCCGAGGTACACGCCCCCGGAAAAAATGATTGCATTCGTTTGCGCCTTGCAGCGCAAAGATAGGCGGGAGTCCTATTTGAGCAAATAAAAAGCGCGGACGCTGCGGCGTCCGCGCTTTGTTTTCGTTTGTCAGCCCACGGTGTAGGAGCCGCGGACGAGGAGGGTGGTGTTTCCGGAGGCGGTGACGCCGGAGCCGGAGCCTACATAGAGGTGGTTTGCCGTGAGCGAGCCGCCCGAGGCGAGTTCGGTGCCGCTAGTCACGTCCACGAGCGTGCCCGTGGCGGCGGCGGAGCCGCTGCGCAGGACTATCTCGCAGCCGTCCCCGCCCTTGAGCGTCTGGCCCGAGGAGAGGGTCACGACGGAGAAAGCGCTGGAGGTCGCGCCGTACTGGGACTTGAGCGAATTTGCCGCCTCGTTGATCTGCTTGTCGAGCTCAGTCTCCATCTTGGGGCCGAGCACGTCCTCGAGGTAGCTCATGGCCACCAGGGGGTCGGACTGCGTGCCGTAATTCGTAGCGGCATAGGCGCCGATACCGGCGGCGAGCACCGCGACGGCTATTACAAGTATGACTATCTGCCACTTTTTCATTCTATGTACCTCCCGGCTCTCAGTCCCCCGGGCATGCGCCCGGGGGACGCTTTTGTCTACTGCGCGAGGCCGAAACTCACGGCTATCGCGTTGTTCACCCTGTCCATCGTGGGCCCGTCTAGCTGGCCCATTCTCTCGCGCAGGCGGGACTTGTCGAGCGTGCGTATCTGCTCGAGCAGTATGACGCTGTCACGGCTCAGGCCGTAGTTGCGCGCCGACAGCTCTATGTGCGTCGGCAGCCGGGCCTTCCCCGTCTGCGAGGTTATTGCCGCGGCGATCACCGTCGGGCTGTGCCGGTTGCCCGTGTCGTTCTGGACTATGAGCACCGGCCTCATGCCGCCCTGTTCACTGCCCACCACCGGGCTCAGGTCGGCGTAGTAGATGTCTCCGCGCTTTACTGGATTTTGCATTGGCTTCACACTCCGTATAGTGCCCGTTCATATTATATGTCATATGTAGGGCAGCGGTACTTTTACCGCCAATGCTATTCTTACACGGAGCGGCCGATTTTATTCACGCGCCGATATAAACTCGCGGCACGCGCGGAGAAATCGCGCAGAGGAGCTCATAAGAAATTGTGCCCGCTATGTCCGCAAGCTCCGTCGCCTCCGGCTCGTCGCCGAAAACCGTCACGATGTCGCCGGTTTTGACTTCGGGCATGTCCGTCACGTCCACCATGCACATATCCATGCATATGCGGCCCACCTGATGGGCCCTTTTGCCGTTTATGAGGACGTCGAACTTCCCGGAGAGGCTCCGATGCAGCCCGTCCGCGTAGCCGACGGGGATTACCGCGAGGCGCATGTCCCGCTCGCAGGTGAAGATGCGGCCGTAGCTTATCGTGTCGCCCGCGTGGTGCTCGGTTATCTCCGCCACGCGCGTGAGCAGGCGCATGACCGGCTTCAGATCCAGTCCGCCGCGCTCCGCGCCGGGGTAGAGCCCGTAGAGCAGCAGGCCCGGCCGGACCATGTCGAGGCAGGTCTCTCTGAAGTTTACCACAGCTCCGCTGTTGGCGCAATGCCTTATGCCGAGGCTGCGGCCGGTTTCATTTTCCAGCTCGTCCACCGCCTTGGTAAAGCGCGCGAACTGCTCGAGCGTGAAGCTCTCCTCCGGCTCGTCCGAGACGGCGAAGTGCGTGAACACGCCTGTCGGCTCCAGCCCCGGCAGCGTCAGCAGCTCGCGCACGCCGGCCATCTCCCGCTCGCTCTCCACGGCAAAGCCCGTCCGGCCCATGCCGGTCTCGAGCTTTATGTGGCACTTGAGCGTCAGGCCCGTGCCCGCCAGCGCGCGGCTCATGCCCCGGGCGCAGTCGATGTCGCCTATCGCCTGCTGCACGTCCAGCCGGGCTATGTCCGGCGCCAGGAACGCCGGGCTCGGCGCAAGCAGGAGTATCGGCATCTTCAGCCCCGCCGAGCGGAGCTCCGCCGCCTCCTCATAGCAGGAGACGGCGATGTAGTCCGCGCCTATCTCCTCCAGCCGCTTGGCTATCGTCACCGCGCCGTGGCCGTAGGCGTTCGCCTTGCACAGTCCCGCAAAGCGGCAGCCCTCCGGCAGCACGCGGCGCACTTCTCTGTAATTGTGGTAGAGGCGGCCCAGGTCTATCTCGGCCCAGGTCCTCTTGTCTTCGTTTGCCATGGTCTCGCCTTCCATTCAGTTGAGGGAAAACTCGCTTATCCGCACGGTCATGAGGCAGCGGCCGCTCTCCCGGCTGGTGAACTCCGCCGCGACGGGCCTCCCGGCCTCGTCCAGCCTCACGGTTATGCCCGTCTCGTCCTCGGGCACGAGGCTCACTACGGTCTCGCCGCCCTCGGTCCAGGCCAGCTCCACATAGGCCGTGCGTATAGCCTCGCACAGCTGCGGCAGGGCCGTCACCGGCGAGAGGCCCTCCGCCACCTCGCCCGCGTCGAGGATCAAGCCCTCGTACTCGAGCTCGGCGCTCTCAGCCTCTATCCGGGCCTTCACGCCCGAGATGAGCTCCGGCGCCAGGGTCTCGACCTCGCTTGCCGCCTCGTCCGAGGCGCAGCGCAGCGTGTATTCCGTCTGCGTCCCGTCCCGGCCCCAGGCCGTGACGAGCGCCGTTATCTCAGCCGTCCCGCCCGCCATCGAGGCGCGCAGGTCCTCAAAGGCCGACCTCGCCGCGTCGCCGCCGCAGGCCGTGAGCAGGAACAGCATGAGCGCTGTCATTAGTGCGGCTGTGATCCTTCGCCGCATGGCATTTCAACCCTCCGTAACGGTTTTCAGCGCCGCCGGAAGTGACGCTATGATGTCCGTGGGCGTCATGCCGTATTCGCCGAGCTTCGCGGCCGCAATGTCCCCCGCCAGGCCGTGGAGATAGACCGCCGCGCGCACCGCGTCCCTGAACGGCAGTTGACATAACATTGCCGCCATCAGGCCCGTCAGCACGTCGCCCGAGCCACCCTTGGCCATGCCCGGGTTGCCGGTGCGGTTTACATAATAATCCCCGTCCGGGAACGCTATGACGCTGCCCTCGCCCTTGAGGACGATGGTGCAGCCCCAGCGCTCCGCAAAGCGTCTCGCGGCGGAGACACGGTCGCCGCTGAGCAGTCCGCCGAGGTAGGCGAACTCACCCTCGTGCGGGGTGAGCACCACGGGGCAGGCGGCGTTTTCGAGAACGCTCATGTCCCGCGAGAGGGCCCAGAGCGCGTCCGCGTCCACCACGGTGGGCACGCGCGAGGCGGCCAGCGCGCCCTGCACCAGCTCCGTCACGCCCTCGCTGCGGCCCAGGCCGGGGCCGATGGCCAGGCAGCTCATGCGCTCGAGCCGCTCCTCCACCTCGGGCACGGCCTCAGCCGAGAGGCGGCCGCGCTCGTCGCAGGGCAGCAGAAAGGGCATCGCCTCGTCGTTTTTGACGGCGGTTATCTCATAGATGCTCTCCGGCACGCCGAGCCAAACCAGGCCCGCGCCGCCGCGCACCGCAGCGCGCGAGGCAAAGGTCGGCGCGCCCGTGTAGCCGCGGCTCCCGGCCAGGATGAGCAGCCTGCCGTAGTCCCGCTTGGAGCTCTCCCGAGCCCGTCTGGGCAGGGTTATCGGGGTATTCTCTTTTTCTGTCTCGGTTTTCATGGCATAACATTATACATTTTTCAAATTCATAAGTCAATTTATTTGACTTCCGGCGAGCGTTGTGCTATAAATGTATTCCAGTTGAAGATATTTTATTGCTGTGAACGGGAAAATGACCCTAAACGGCGCACAGAGAACGGGGGCCGCCGGCTGTAAGCCCCCCGCGCACGTTGAGTC
>ENA-OYCP01000121-OYCP01000121.1-human-gut-metagenome-genome-assembly--contig:-NODE-121-length-18959-cov-4.762484_pt1 | contig 18959 bp, 21 predicted proteins | sample MGYA00243454_ERZ652875 | MGnify/ENA primary metagenome ERZ652875 (study PRJEB26926, sample SAMN06164783) | human gut metagenome | biome: ENVO:00009003; feature: ENVO:2100002; material: ENVO:00002003... | reverse complement strand
TGACGTCGAGTCTCGTGGGCTCGGAGATGTGTATAAGAGACAGACCGAAGGCCACCGGCACACCCCACAGGCAGGCGATGGCCAGCCGCCAGTCATACACCAGCAGGCACACCGCGATAATCGCCGTGGAGATATAGGCTCCGTACAGATAACCCAGCACATGGGACCAGACATGCTCCATGCGGTTCACGTCGCCCATAATGGTCTCGGTCAGATCCGCCAGATCCCGCTTGCCGAAGTAGCCCAAAGGCAGTTTGCGCAGCCGCTCCGCCAGACTAAGACGGGTGGATCTCACCTCGTTATAGACCAGTCCATAGGTGGCGTAGTACTGCTGAAGATGAGTCACAAAGGAAAGGATCAGGAATACAACCACCAGCCCGAGCAGGAGGGCTGCGTTGGGCAGCGGCTGGTCGTCTGTAAAGGTTCCCATCAGGCCGTACATCAGCAGATACAGGATGCTCATGCCGCCCATGACGACAAGGTTGACGATGACCGTCCAGAAGGCTCCCTTTTTGACATTTTTTACGCCCTGGTCGGTGAGGGCGTATTTCCTCTGAAAGTTTTTGCTGAACATATTCTTCGCCCCTCTCTCACTGTTCGCTGGTGATCTTCCACTGGACCGCCTTGTTGTAATCCGCCCACATCCGGGCATAGAGGCCGCCGGCGGCAGTCAGTTCCTGATGGGAGCCTTGCTCCACGATGCGTCCCTCCTCCAACACCAGAATCTTGTCCGCACCGACCACAGTAGACAGACGGTGGGCAATCATGATAACGGTGCGGCCACGGGTCAACTCGGTAAACGCCTTTTGGATTAACGCCTCGTTCTCAGGGTCAGCAAAGGCGGTGGCTTCATCGAGAACCACGAGGGGCGCATCCTTCAGGATGGCCCGGGCCAGGGCGATGCGCTGCTGCTCGCCGCCGGAAAGATAAGTCCCTTCGGAGCCGATCAGGGTGTCCATGCCCTGGGGCAGTTTCTCCAGAATGTCCTCACACTGGGCGGCCTTCAACGCCGAGAGCACCTGCTCCCGGGTGGCGTTGGGACGGGCAGCCCGGACATTCTCCAAAATGGAGGCTTTGAACAGGCGGCTGTTCTGGAACACAAAGGCGATCTGATCCATGAGCACATGGGGATCGATCTGCCGCACATCCACGCCGCCCACCTTCACTACGCCAGAGGTGGCGTCCCAGAAGCGAGGGATCAGGCTGGCAGCGGTTGTCTTGCCGCCGCCGGAGGGTCCTACCAGGGCTACGGTCTGTCCCGGCTCCGCTGTGAAGGACACATGGGAGAGGGCGGAGGTCTGGGCCCCGTCGTAAGTAAAGCTCACATCTTCAAATTCTACACGGCTGCTTCCGGGGGATTGGGGGTGTTCAGGCACTTTCAGTTCAGGAGCGCACATGACCTGGTCAATGCGCCCCAGCGCAGTACTGGCCAGCATCATACCGGATGCGGCAAACATGATCTTGGCAAGCGCGGTGGAAATGATGGCGGAGAACACCGCGTAAAAGACGAAGTTTGTAATAAATCCCGCAAAGTCACCGCCGGCCAGAGTTCCGGGAGCCAGAAACAGGGCCGCAGGCACCAGGAACACAAAAGCGCCCTCAGTAAAGGTTAGATTGATGGACTGCGGCACACGGCACACATCGCCCTGATAGTGCTCCGCTTTGGAACTGTAATCCTCAATGGCCTCTTGAAAGGCTTTGAAGGAATACACGGTCTGCTGGAAAATCTTAACCACCGGTATGCCTCGGACATACTCGGTGCCCGCCTTGGTCATGCGGTCCTGGGCTGCCTGATACTCTGCCATCAGTTTGGCGTTTTTGCCGCCCATCATAGAGAACATAGCGATAATGGAAATCACCGCCGCCAGCAGGCAGGCCGCGCCCATCCGCCAATCAAAGACGAACATCAGCACCAGCATGGACACAAACAGGGTGATGGTGCCTACGATGTCCGCCAGATTGTGGGCAAGCAGGGTCTCGGTATCGGCCGCCGCCGCATCCAGCCGTCCCCGGATGAGACCAGAGGCGTTGGAGTCGAAGAAGCCCAGAGGGGCTTTCATCACATGGGCGACGCCCTGCTTGCGGATGTTAGCCGCTGTGCGGAAGGCCGCCAGATGAGTACACATCAATCCTGCAAAGTACAAGACGATGCCGGCCACCGCAAAGGCAAACGCCAGCCAGCCGTATTGTGCGATGTCCTGCGCCCGGGTCCAGTCCGGCGCTACGGCAATCAGATCCCGGGCCACCAGCCAGATACAAATGTAGGGTGCCATGCTCAACAGCATGGACACCGCCGACAGGGTCAGCCCCAGGAAGGTCAGCCCCTTGTGACTGCCTGCGTAGTCCAGCAGGACCGCAACATCACTCTTTTTCTTCTGCTTCATGGAAAAACCTCCTTCTTCAAGTTAGCAATAACTAACTAATATTCAAAAAAGATAGGGGTCATCCCCCCATCAATTTCAGCCATCCACCCGTGTAGAAAGTGCGGAACTGTTCTACATCCCGCAGGGCCTGCTCTTTCGGCATATCATGTACGACGATCTCAAAAAGGCCGTTGAACATTCCGCTGGCGATGATGTGGCAAAGAGACTGGCTCAGTTCCGGGACCTCCCGGCCCAGGCGGCGGAGAACATCCATGTAACGGAGCGTGTACTCCACCTCCACCTCTACCATGTTGTGGACAAAGTGCTCGTAGCTGGTGCCCTCGGCCTTGCACAGCAGCAGCTTCACCGGCTCCCGGTGGTCGCAGATATAGTCCACCATCCAATTCACGCACTGGCTGGACTCCAGCCCCATGTGCTCCGGCTGTTCCTGCTCAGGCAGTTCGGAAAAGGAAGTCTGCGCCTCCATGAACCGCCCCATCAAAGCAGCCGCGTGCGGCTCCACGATGGAGGCAAAAAGCGCCTCCTTGCTGGAGAAATAACCGTAGAACGCACCGGTGGTTACCCCGGCATTTTTCACGATCTGCCGCAGAGAAGCCCCTTGAAAGCCCTTGTCCAGAAATTCGGCCATGGCCGCCTCATGGATTTTTTCCAGCGTGGCGTTAGACTTTTCTTCCATAGACTCTCTCCTTATAACAGCGTTATATAACACTGTTATAATACGACTGGAGCAGTAGTTTGTCAAGTGGAATACGAAAAAAGCCCGGCGCATACGCGCCGGACTTTGTCAGGAGACTTTATTTTGTTTTGGCTGGGGCAGGGCAGTCATACTGTGGAGGCTTACGCCAAGGGTAGACAGGTTGTGGAGCATGGCGGAGGTGGTTGGAGGCAGGATGCCTGCCACGCCAAGACCGATCAGCGCCCCATTGAACCCGATGACAAAGCGGTAGTTGTTCTGGATGCGGTACATTAAGCCCATGGCCAGCTGCCGCAGGCGCACCAGCTCCCACAGACTGTCGGCAGCAATGGTGATGTCGGCGATCTCCCTGGCAATGGCCGCCCCGTCACTGATGGCGATGCCGGCGTCCGCCTCAGAGAGGGCCGGAGAATCGTTGATGCCATCCCCCACCATCAGTACGGTGTGCCCCTCCCGCCGCATGGCGGCCACATACTCTGCCTTATCCGCCGGGAGAACCCCGGCCCGGAAGTCGTCTACCCCCAGTTGTTCCGCAATGGAAGCGGCGGTACGGGGGCTGTCCCCGGTCAGCATCACCAGGTTTTTTACGCCCAGATTTCTCAGGGCAGAAAGGACCTCCCGCGCCTCCTCTCGCAGAGGATCAGAGATGCAGATCACGGCGGAAAGCACCCCGTCGATGGCCAGATAGAGTTGGGAGAACTCAGGGGGTAGGGCATCAAATTTGTTTTCCTCACCCTCGGGGATCACGCACTTCTCGTCCTCGAAGATGAAGTGGGCGCTGCCGATGCACACTTGCGCTCCGTCCACCGAACTGGCAATGCCGTGAGCAACCAGGTACTCTACTTTAGCATGGCGTTCTTCGTGGCTCAACCCCCGGCGTTTGGCTTCCTCTACCACAGCGTTTGCCATGGAGTGAGGGAAATGTTCCTCCAAGCAGGCGGCAAGGCGCAGCATCTCCGCCTCCTCCATACCATTGAAGGGGATGACGCGGGCCACCCTGGGGCAGGCATGGGTGAGGGTGCCGGTCTTATCAAAGACAATGGTATCGGCGCTGGCCACAGCCTCCAGGAACTTGCCGCCCTTGACCGTGATGTGCTCCCGCCCCGCCTCCCGCATGGCAGAGAGCACCGCCAGGGGCATGGCCAGTTTCAGGGCACAGGAGAAGTCCACCATGAGCACCGACAAGGCCCGGGTCAAGTTCCTGGTGAGTGCAAGGCTCACCAGGCTGCCGGCAAAGGTATAGGGCACCAGCTTGTCTGCCAAGTTGGACGCTTTGGCTTCGGCGGCGGACTTCATCTGCTCTGAACGCTGGATCATCTCCACGATCTGGTCATAGCGACTCTGGCCGGAGGCCTGCTTTACCTCCAGCACGGACTCACCCTCCTCCACCACAGTGCCGGCATAAACCGCGCCGCCGGGCCGCTTGGCCACGGGGACAGGCTCGCCGGTGAGGGATGCCTGGTTGACGGTGATCTCCCCCTCCGCCACCACACTGTCCAGGGGGATGACACTTCCGGCTCGAACCACCACCCGGTCGCCGGGCCGGATCTGACCGATGGGGGTGAGCACTTCACCAGCCTCGGTTTTCAGCCATACCCGATCCACATGAAGAGACAGGCTCTCTGCCAGGTCGGCCACAGATTTCTTCCGTGTCCAATCCTCCAGCAGTTCCCCGATCTCCAGCAGGAACATGACCGTGCCGGCGGTATCAAAGTCCCGGCGGCAGACGGAGATCCCGATGGACAGCGCATCCAGCAGTTCTACCTTGATCTGACGACGTCCCAGACAGCGCATACCTCTGCGAAGAAAGGGGATCATGTGCCAGACGATCCGGGCGATCCGCAGCGGGGCAGGCAAAAACAGGGCAGCGGCTGCTTTCACCGCCACCTTACCCACCAGTTTCTCCTGGAACTCCCGGTTCAGAGCCCGGGTGCTGTGGTCGGGCAGGGTGACGGATGACTCCGCCCCGGCCCAGGTGAACGCACCCAGAGCGGAGAGGACGGCTTCCCGGTTTCCCGTATAGGTCACGATGACACAGCCGGTGCGCTCATGAACCACGGCCTCCCGGGTCCAGGGCTGTCCCTTCAGCCAGGTTTCCAGCAGATCCGCCTGGCGGATCGTCATATTTTTTTGTCGGAGCCGCAGGCGTATCCGCCCCCGGCTCTCATGTACGATGGTCGCTCTCATGCCAGTCTCCTTCCATAAAAAAAGGAGCCGTTTTCCGGCTCCCTTCCGCAGTTTTCAGGCTTCCTGGCCCTCCACCTGGGCCTCGGCTTCCTTGGCGTCCCGGGCCTCGTTGATGTCCTTGGCAGCGGCCAGAATGTCGGCAGCGTTCTCCTGAACAGAGGTAACGGTCTCCATTACGCTGTCCTTCATCCGCAGACCTGCGGCAGTGATGTGGGTATAAGCCTTCTTGGCATCTTTGCTGGTGAGCAACTTTATGCCGGCAGAGCCAAACAGGGCTCCGCCCACAAAGCAGGCCAGTCTGACATAGTGTTTCATCATGGGAACCTTTCCTTTCAACTATATGCTTATTTGTGTTTATAGCCCGTAATCATCACCATGACCATGCAGATCACAGCGCCCCAGGCCCAGAAGCGATGTTGTTTCATTGAGATCTCCTCCTGCTCGGAAACAAACGCGTCCCACTGTGTGTTGAAATATTATAGCAGATGGGATGCCCTGTGTATCACCGAATCGGACGATGTTGTGCCGGTTCAGACATTTTTCGATACACGGTCGGCGACATACCATACTGCCGCCGGAAGGCGGCGGAGAACTGGCTGGCGCTGCTGTATCCCACTGACTGGGCAACCCCCAGCACGCTAAGAGAGGAGTCCCGCAGCAACTCCGCCGCACGCTCCATCCTCCGCTGCTGTAGCCAGGTATGAACCGGCAGTCCGTACAGGCGACGGAACCCCTCCTTGAATGTAGTTGCAGAGAGGCAGGCGCGGCGACTTAAGGTTGAGATGGCGAGAGGCTCGTCCAGATGCGCCTCCATGTATCGGCGGGTTTCTGCCAGGGTCCGGGTCATCTCCGGATCCAACATCGGGGCCATTTCCGCCGCTGGTTCCCCTGGGGCAGAGAGCAGATACAGCAGTTCTACCGACTTCCATACGCACCAGCGCGCCCGCTCGCTCTGGGGTAAACGATCCAGGTCGGCAAAGGCCGCCTGGCTCCAGTGAGAGGGACCCTCCACGGCGCAGCCGCCCCGGCTGACCATCCACCGCCGCACTTGATCCGTGTTCAAGGCCAAACCGCCCAGCAGGTTGCAAATAGTTTTTAGACTCTCCCGGGCGCCCCGGGCGTCCACCGCCACCAGAACACCCTGTAAGCCGGTCTCCACTCTGGCATCGGTCAGATGGGAAATGTCGGTGAGGAGAAGCACCTGCCGGGTACCGAGCCGCAGAACCGACCCATCCCGCCGGGTCAGGGTGATTCCTCCAGCGAGGCAGAACAATACCTCAAAGTGCAGAGGCTCCAGCCGAAGTGGCAGAGGGAGTGTCCTCTCGCACAGAGAAAACAAGCAGGCCCGCGCACCAGGCATCACTTGGGTCCATTCCCCCTGTTCTGATAAACATTCTGCCAGCATCCGCTTGCCTCCCCTCTATTGATCTGTGTCCCAGACATTTATCGGTCAAACAGACCTTTCTTCTGCCAAGACTCCTTCAAATGCTGTACCCAACTGCATCATATGTCGCTTTTTATGAGATACCACCCGGTTCTTCATTTTCCAAAAGGCTGCTGTTTTCCCGCATCGCCAGCACGCAGAGCCAATGCTTTTTCGCATTCCGTTCCACGATGAACTCAGAAAAACCGGCCTCGGTAAGAAAACAGGCAAGTTGGTCTCCATCGAAGATCCTCATCCCATCAATGACAGAAAGCCACTTGCTGGCGTGGGGATCTTCTCCGTCCGACTCATTGACGATCAGAAAGATGCCGCCTGGCCGCAGAGTTCGGTACACCTCCCGGAAGCTCTCCGTAGGACCAGGCCAGAAATATACCGTTTCAAATGCGGTCACCAAATCAAATGCGCCATCCTCGAAGGGAAGGCAAGATACATCGCCCTGTATAATACGGCAGCGGCCGGCTTGCAGCCCCTTTCGGTTCACACGCATGGCCTTTTCCACAGATATTTCTGAATAGTCCAAGGCGGTGACAGTCGCGGCAGGGTATTTTCGCAAAAGGGCTTGGATATTCCGCCCACCACCGCAGCCCAACTCCGCAATCTCGGTGGGACCTGTTTCAGGCAAATGGCTAAGGCCCCAATCCGCGAGGACAGCATGGGCACGATTCATGCTGCCCACCATGCACCTGCCCAGCAATCCTTCGGGCTTGCGGGTATTGTTGAAAAAAACCTTTAATATTCCCATAACTGCCTCCAGGAATCGGAATTGTGGTTAGCAATAACTAACTACAATTTATTATAAATCCTTTCTTGCGGAAAAGCAATATACAAGTATGCTATCATGCTATTTTCCGCTATGGGAAATGTGGAAAACGGCCGCTCCGCCGATGGAAAACAGATATTCACGGCCCGATGGAAAAGCTGCCAGCTTTCCCACAGCCCGCAAACATCGTTTCCCACAGCTCCGCCCCTTTGACCGTTTACGCACATTCCCACAGCGTCTACTGCTGCGGATACTATATGATCCTGGTTTATAGAAAGGGAAAAGAGAACAAAAAAGCGGGAGCGTCACCCTCGGTTCAAACCGAAGGCGGCGCTCCCAATTCAATTTCGTAGATATTCACTCAATCAAGCGGTTCTTAATTTCGATTAAATTAACAGAATCGAAATCGTATTGAAAAATTGAAGCTATAATTATTTGGTTATTAGAAAAATCTCTTTTAAGAATATTGACCATCAACTGAATGTTAGTTTGATCTACTTCCTTTCCACTTGGCGAATCCAAAATAACAGGCAGTTTAATGTTAAGAAATTTCTCTATTTCGATGATATAGGCTAAACGAAATGCAAAAACCGTTTTATGCAGAACTGCACCAGATAGTTCCTTCAAATTTGAAGTGAACAGATAGGAAGTGGCAATAGATTCACTGTTGCCCACTCCTAATTCAGACGCATATTTTACCATATTCTCATAAAGAGACATTATCACTTTGGTGTTCGACTTCGTTTTTGAGGATATTTCTTTACGAATCGCTTTCAAAGCCGATTCAAGACGTTTTATCTCTTTATCGACAGCTTTAGTATCAATCGGAACCGCTGCAATTTTCTTGTCAAAAATTTCAATTAGGCTTTCTGACTGATAAAAAGCTAACTGCTCTGCTTCTTCATCCTTCTCTTTTTGCTTATTTGATAGTTGCCGCATCACTGCTTGAAGATCCGAAGAGATCATTTTCCTTTTTGCAATCAAATAATCAATAGTATCTGTCAATCCTACAATGTTTTCTGCGGTCACTGGTATTATTGAACCATCAGGCGACTGTACCATCAGTTTCATTTCTTCCACATAATGGCTATTGATTTGGCCAAAAAGGTGTGGAAAGAAATACACAAGCAAATCAAAAAATATAATCCTTCAAAATATCATGCGCACTTCTTTTACCAAGATGTTACTGAACTTATAGATACCATTGTTGAGGTCAAGTGGGTTCCTAATCTTATTATTTTCCAATATGTATTTTCCGATATGGAAAACATTGCGAATCAGAAAAGCTCAGGAGTTTTATTTCAAAAATTGCTCAATTTATTAATGTTGATATGAGCGAAAACACATATATAATCTTAAATGACATTAATCTTACCACAGCACTGGGAGGCGGACGCGAACATTTTGACGAATTGTTGGTTCAAATTCCTCAAATCGAATTCAGAAGATATCATTTTAACAACAGCAAGGATTGCGGCAATGTCATCCACGGTGTAGGTTCTGTTGCTCGGCAGCTTCTTTTCCTGCGATGTACTCATAATTTTGCCTCCCATTTTTCGTAGACATTTTGACTATGCCTATCTGATTTTCCTTGTGGCGAAGGGGTTTTCTGCCATCATCCGTGCTAAGAATTTGCTAATTTGACATTCTGAACAGGCCGTAACGAGGCGGCATTTCACGGATTTTTGTGCAGATTGACCAGTAACCACACAATGTCATAGCGAATTAAAAATAATGGGAAGTTATGATGGGTATATCGTACCAAAAGAAACGCCAAACTCCTAAGCGGAATGTAGTGCGTTCGAGTCGCGCCGGGGGTGCCAAGACGCCGTGGTCTACTGACCACGGCGTCTTTTTATTGGTGGTTTAGATTGATATCACTTTCTCAGGATACTGCGCGAGGAGTTTTTGTATCTCGGGCATATCCTCGGTTTGGTACTTGTCCGCCCAACGCAGGAGGGCGGAGAGGGACTTGAGGGTCTCCTTTTTTCCCTCCTCCACTCCCAGCTTCCTTCTGACGAAGCGGCGGAGGATGCGGTATCGGTATTTATACCTCGGGACGCTCAGGAGATATATCCTGTCCGCGTCCTCGAAGCACTGGCGGCACCAGGTATAATACACGCCCTCGATTATCCAGTCGGGCTCTTTCAATATCTCGTCCAAGAGCTGCCGGCGTTCCTCGCGGGGCCCTTTGCTGCCGTATCCGCGCGCGTTGTCCCACTGCAGGTCGTCCAGATCATGGCGGGGGATGCCGTATTCTGCCGACAGGGCTTTGGCGAGATACGTCTTACCGCTGCCGCTGCCGCCGATTATATGGATCTTCAACTTCATCACCCCGCGTTTGCTCACTGCCGGACATTATACCACGGCCGCCCGGCTTTGGCGAGGCTCAGAGCACGTAGTCCGAGGCGTTGATGACCTTGGTGTCCGCCATGCCCTTGAGGCCGGAGAGAATGTCGCCGGTGGGGTCTGAATCGTCGCCGCCGATCTGGCCGACGCCTTCGCAGACCAGGGCGACGGCGTCCTCCTGCTCCTCGCTGCACTCTACGACGCCGCAGTCCTCGATGTGCAGGCGCTCCGTGAGCAGCTCCTTCGGGATGTCGGCGGCTATCTTCACGACGGCGCAGTCGCGGACCTCTATGCCGCTGGGCTGACGCTCGAGCATCCACTTCGTGACCTTGACCACAGGCTTATCCCCTATGGTCGCCCCATGCGGGCGCGCGAGCTTCACCTCGCCGGTGATGTCCGTCAGCACCTCGAGCAGCTTCTCCCTCTGCGCCGGGAACACGCGGGCGTCGCCGCGGACGTTGAGATACTCTATCTCGCCGAGCACGCCGCCGTCCTCGGGGACGGTCACGTCGCCGATCACGTAAAGGCGCCTGCCGCAGCGGCGCAGGGCGTTTTCGTCCAGCGTGAGGTCGTCCAGCACAACGGCGGTGCCGTCGGGGACGATCACGATGTCCGCCTTTTCGTCGATGAGGTCGAGCAGCGCCTCCACCTTGGACTGGGCGACGATGACCTCGGCGGCGCTGAAGGCCGCGCCCTTGGCGCGCAGAGCCTCCGCGTCCAGCTCCGGGTCCACCATGATGAGGCGGCGGGCGGCCCAGTACAGGGCACGCTTGGCGCGCATGGCGAACAGCTTGCCGATGACCGCGCTGCGACGGAGGACTATGGCGCCGTCGGGGTAGCAGGCGGAGGCGCCGTTGACCTTCACGTTGCCGAGGGTCGCATACAAGCTCTCGGGGCAGAGCAGCGAGCCGTTGACGGTCATGCCGACGCACTGGGCCAGCTGCTTCTGGGTATCGGGGCCGATGTTGAGGACGCCGTTCACAAGCATATAGAACTTCCGCTCCGGCACCGCGTCGTCGCTCTTGATCTCGGCCTTGCCGTTGACGGTGCGGAGGTCGACGTCGCCCTCGACCTCTATCACGTTGGCGCAGTTGAGCGCGAAGGGCAGCCGGTTCATCACGGCCTTGCTCGCGGCACTGGCCAGCACCGTGGCGGCGTTGACGGTTATGGACTCATAGGCGGAGTAGTTCTCCTCCTGGAGCTTTCTCGCGTCGCAGCTTGCGCAGTTGATGAGCAGTTTCTTTGCCATTTCGTTTCCCTCCATAGATATCATAGTTGCTCCTTCAGGTATTTCCGGCAGCGGGACAGCCTGGAGCGCACCGTGCCCGCGGGGAGATGCAGCAGCTCGGCTATCTCCTTCGCGGTGTAGCCCTCGTAGTACCGGAGAAGGAGTATCGTGCGGTCCTGGGGGCTGATGGTCTGCAAAAGCAGCCCGGTCTCCACGTTCTGTATCCCCGAGCTCTCCACGGCCTCAGAGCGAAGGCCCTGCACGTATTCGGCCTCGAGCACCGAGCGGCGGTAGTAGTCGAAGAACAGATTTTTGAACGTGCGGTAGAGCCACGCCCGCTGTTTGCCCGGGCTCAGGTCCTCCAGGGTCGCCGCGTTCATCAGCGCCTTTACAAAGGTCTCCTGCGCCAGGTCCTCGGCCAGCTCGCGGCTGCCGCACATGCGCGCGCCGTAGGCCGTCAGCTCTCTGTAATGCGCCTCATAAAGTTCCTCCCACAAGGTGTCGCCTCCCTTCTGCATGGATAACGAATGGCGGGGGCAAAGTGTTGCAATGGATATATTATACCGCAATGACAAACAGGGCGGCAGCCTTTTTCGGCTGCCGCCCTGTGCGGTGTTTTCTTAAGTTGTGCGCGCCCTCACTCGCCCATGTACAGGCCCGTGAGGCGGGTGAGCTGGATGTAGTGCTTATAGAGCGCGCCGAAGCGGTGGAGATAACCGGGCTGCCAGGGCTTGGTCTTGCCGCAGAAATGCAGTATCGCCGTGTGGTCGAGTACCCAGTCGAGGCCGCACTCGCCGCCGCTGCGGAGGAGGTAGGTGTTGAAATTCCGCGCGTCGTAGTTCCACACCGCGTCGTCCAGCTCCAGCGTCCGCTCGCCGTACAGGGCGTTCAGGACGTCCTGGTCGGGCAGTACCAGCTCGCGGGCGTGGCGCTCCACGTAGGCGAATATCTCCCCCGGCACGACCTCGCGCCGGGCGGCGTCAAGGTCGATGAGCAGCACGCCGGAGTTGAAGTATTTGCTCTCCGTCCCCAGGCGGACCTGATTTATGCCCGAGACCAGCTCGGTCTTGCCCTTGTGCGACGCGGCGGCGAAGATATTGCCGCCGAGGTCGGTCTCCCAGAGCGGGCGCAGGGGGTTTATCACCAGCGTGTCCGGGTCCAAGTACAGTACCCGGTGCAGGCCCTCAGGCAGGAGCTGCGCCGCCAGCAGGCGGTAATACATCTCCTGCGGGTACTGCTTCGTCACCGGCGCGCCCTCGAAGAGCTCGCTGTCTACGGTCACGGGGCGCAGCTCCATGCCGCAGAGCGCGCACTGTGCCTCAAGAGTCGAGAGCTTTTCCTTGGGTATGCCGCTGTGCACCAGGTAGAGCGTCATCCGCTCGCCGGGGTTGGAGGCGTGTATAGAGGTGAGCAGCACCTGGAGATGGGGCAGGTAGTTCTCGTCGAGCGTCACGAGGAGCTTTATATCATCCATGGCGCAGCCCTCAATACCTCGAGTCGAGCAGGTCCAGGGCGGCGACAAGGCTGTCTATGCCCAGGATCAGCAGGTACATGCCGATGACATAGCCGAGGGAGAAGAGGGAGATAAGCGGGTCGACTATCATAATAAAGCCCAGGACTATGCCGAGGATGTTCAGCACGAGCGTGAAATAGTAATAGCCGCTGCGGCCGGCGAGGCGGACGAGGGGCAGACGGGTCAGCCTGGAGATGCAGTGGGCGATGAACCAGATGGGGAAGAGCACCACGAGCGCCCAGGCGCCGGCGGAGGGGTAGAGCAGGATCATCAGGCCGGCGAGTATGCTCAAAATGCCGCCCGCGAGCGAGAGACCGGGGCCGAAGCCCGTGCGCTGCTCGAGCTTGACGTAAAACACTATGTCTATGATGCCCGTGACGAGGGCCAGGATGCCGTATAGATAGGTGACGCCGGCCAGAGCCGACTCGGGACGCGCGAAGGAGAAGATACCCAGCGCTATAAGCAGTATGCCGAGGGCCAGCTCGCCCCAGCCGAGAGTTTTTTTGCTTCTCATAATAATGGCTCCTTCAAAGGTATTGAGGTCCGGGCCTCTCCCGGGCCTCGGCTGTATAGTAGCCGGACCTGAGGCGGAGCGCCACTTTTAATTTGCAGGATGTGTCCTTATAAAAATGCGGATGTGTAAGGTTTTTTTACACTTTTGCCTTTTTATAAGGACAGATGCGCGGACTTGAGAGTGTCGCCGCGGGCAGAATACTGGTATAACACACTTGAGGACAGGCGGAGAGCGCCTGACGCCGAGTTGTAAAGGAGCTGGATCAAGCCATGAACCTAAATCAGGAGCTCTTAGCCGTCAAGCTGTATGAGCTTGAAAAGCAGTACGGAAAGCTCTTGAGCCGCATCCGTATCTGCGGGCAGGAGGACCGGGAGAAGCTCCAGGGGGAGCTGGAGAAGGCAGTGGACGAATACCGCGAGCACGCGCTGACCCTGCAGAAGGACGTGGAAAACAGCCGCTCCCGCGCCGTCTCCGAGCTGGCCAGGGCACAGTTGGAGTGCAGCCGCAAAATGGAGGAGCTGCTCCATGACGGCAAGCTGGAGGAGTATCTCCACTCCGTGGACAACAACCGTGCCGAGGACCGCGCCGAGGCGGTTTCGCTCTATGCCGAATTTGCCATAGACTACGCCTTGCAGACCATACAATATGCCCTCATCTCAGCGCTGTCTGCCATGGAGATGCAGCTGGATGCGGACGAACCGAAAGGAGAAGCCTGAAATGCAGGAAGTCAAGAAACCGAAAAAACCGCTTATATTCTATTACGTCATCGTGCTGCTGGTGCTGCTGCTCTTCAACTTCCTCGCCATGCCCTGGCTCGCCCAGAGGCAGATACAGGAGGTGGACTACGGCACCTTCATGGACATGGCCGCCAAACAGGAGCTCGGCCAGGTGGAGGTGCAGGAGGAGGACAACCAGATTCTCTTCACCGACAAGGACGAGACCACCATCTACAAGACCGGCATGATGCCGGACCCCGACCTCACGCAGCGCCTTGCGGACTCCGGCGCCAAGTTCTCCAGCCAGATCATCGAGCAGGCGAACCCGATACTCACCTTCCTCGTCAGCTGGGTACTGCCCATCGTCATCTTTGTGGGCCTCGGTGAGCTGATGAGCAAAAAGCTCATGGAGCGCGCCGGCGGGCCCAACGCCCTGACCTTCGGCAAGTCCAACGCCAAAGTCTATGTCAAGAGCACTCAGGGCATCAAGTTTGCAGACGTGGCGGGCGAGGACGAGGCCAAGGAGAGCCTCTCCGAGATAGTCGATTACCTCCACGACCCGAGCAAGTACCGCGAGATCGGCGCGGCGATGCCCAAGGGCATCCTCCTCGTCGGCCCTCCGGGAACCGGCAAGACCATGCTCGCCAAGGCCGTCGCCGGCGAATCCAACGTGCCCTTCTTCTCCATGTCCGGCTCCGAGTTTGTCGAGATGTTCGTAGGCATGGGCGCGAGCAAGGTGCGCGATCTCTTCCGCCAGGCCAAGGAGAAGGCCCCCTGCATCGTGTTCATAGACGAGATAGACGCCATCGGCCAGAAGCGTGACGGCCGCCTCGGCGGCAACGACGAGCGCGAGCAGACGCTCAACCAGCTGCTCACCGAGATGGACGGCTTTGAGGACAACACCGGCGTCATCATCCTCGCCGCCACGAACCGCCCGGATTCCCTCGACCCCGCGCTCACGCGCCCGGGCCGCTTTGACCGCCGCATCCCCGTCGAGCTCCCCGACCTCCAGGGCCGCGAGGCGATACTCAAGGTCCACGCCAAGAAGATAAAGCTCGACGAAAAGGTCGACTTCAACAAGATCGCCCGCATGGCCTCCGGCGCTTCCGGTGCGGAGCTCGCCAACATCATCAACGAGGCGGCCCTGCGCGCCGTAAGGGACGGCCGCCGCTTCGTCACGCAGTCCGACCTTGAGGAGAGCATCGAGGTCGTCGTCGCGGGCTACCAGAAGAAGAACGCCATCCTCACCGACAAGGAGAAGCGCGTCGTAGCCTATCACGAGGTCGGCCACGCTCTGGTCGCCGCCAAGCAGACGAACTCCGCCCCCGTGCAGAAGATCACCATCGTCCCGCGTACCTCTGGCGCTCTCGGCTACACAATGCAGGTGGAGGAGGGCAACCACTACCTCATCAGCCGCGAGGAGCTGGAGAACAAGATAGCCACCCTCACCGGCGGCCGCGCGGCCGAGGAGCTCATCTTCAACTCCGAGTCCACCGGCGCCGCCAACGACATCGAGCAGGCCACGAAACTGGCCCGCGCCATGATAACCCGCTACGGCATGAGCGACGACTTCGACATGGTGGCCCTCGAGACCGTGAACAACCAGTACCTCGGCGGCGACACCAGCCTGGCCTGCTCCGCCGAGACCCAGACCCAGGTAGACAAGCAGGTCGTCTCCCTCGTCAAGAGCCAGCACGAGAAGGCCCTCGGCATCCTCAAAGAGAACCGCGCCAAGCTCGACGAGATCGCAGCCTACCTCTATGACAAGGAGACCATCACCGGCGAAGAGTTCATGCGCATACTCAACGCATAAGACAAAAAAAGGCCCCCGGCCATCTGGCCGGGGGCTTTTTTTGCTTACTGCTGGTAGATCTTCTGCGGGTGGATGATGTGCCTGGGGCAGACCTCGGCGCAGTGGCCGCAGCCGGTGCACTTGTCGTAGTCGATGGTGGCGACGAAGTTCACGACCTTGATGGCCTCGTGCGGGCACTCCTTCTGGCACTTCATGCAGCCGATGCAGCCGGCGTCGCAGAGCTTGCGGGTCTGGGCGCCCTTGTCCTCGGAGCGGCAGCCCACGAGCACGCGCTGCTCATAAGGCACCTTGCGGATGATCTTCTTCGGGCAGGCCTCGGCGCAGGCCATGCAGGCGACGCACTTCTCGCGGTCGACCTCAGCGACGCCGTTGACAATGTGCATAGCGCCGAACTGGCAGGCGCGCACGCAGTTGCCAAAGCCGATGCAGGAAAACTGACACTGCTTGGGGCCCTTGTTGCCGAAGCGCATGGCCGCGACGCAGTCCTTGGGACCCTCGTAGTCGAAGAAGAGCTTGGCAGCCTCGTCGGTGCCGGAGCAGGGGACGAAGGCGACGTACTTGACCTCGGCGACAGCGTCGAGACCCATGATGGCGGCGACCTTTTCAGCCGTCGCGGCTCCGCCCGGGGAGCACTTGTTGGGGGGAGCCTCGCCAGCGACCACGGCCGCAGCGTAGGCGTCGCAGCCGGCAAAGCCGCAGCCGCCGCAGTTGGCGCCGGCCAGGGCCGCACGGACCTCGTCTATGCGGGGGTCCTGTTCGACGTGGAAGATCTTCGCGGCGAAGGCCAGTATGGCGCCGAATACCGCGCCCATGATGCCGAGCACGAGTATGGCGTAGACTATGTTCATAATGCCGTCCATTGCCCTACCCCCTTAACCTATCTGCATGCCCGAGAAGCCCATGAAGGCCAGGGCCAGCAGGCCGGCGGTCACGAGGGCTATCGGGAAGCCGTCGAAGCTCTCCGGATAGTCGGCGAACTGCAGCCTGTCGCGGACGCTCGCGAAGAGGACGATGGCGACGAGGAAGCCTAGGCCGCCGGTGATGCCGTAGACGACGCTCTCAATGAAGTTGTAGTTGTTCTGCACGTTCAGCAGCACGACGCCGAGGACGGCGCAGTTGGTGGTGATGAGCGGCAGGAAGATGCCGAGCGCGGTGTACAGCGACGGCACGCTCTTCTTGAGGAACATCTCGACGAACTGCACGAGCACGGCGATGACCAGGATGAAGGCCAGGGTGCTCATGTACGCGAGGTCCAGCGCGATGAGCAGCAGGTTGACCGCGTAGCATATGGCGGAGGCCAGACCCATGACGAAGGTGACCGCGATGCCCATGCCGATGGCGGTGTCGATCTTGGTGGAGCAGCCCAGGAAGGGGCAGCAGCCGAGGAACTGGGAGAAGATAAAGTTGTTGATGAGGATGGCGCCGAGCGCTATCGTAAGGACGGAATCAAACATTACTCAGCCGCCTCCTTTACAACTTCGACCTTGGCCGCGCGGGCGGCCTTTTCCTTCTTCTCAGCCGACTTGCGCAGCGCGTACTGCATCGCCGCAAGCAGGCAGGCCAGCGTGAGGAAGCCGCCGAAGGGCATGATGAGTATCGTCGCTCCGAACTCGGAGGGGAAGATCTGAATGCCCTTGCCGCTGCCGTCGAGCGTCAGGCGCAGGGCGCCGGTGGTGATGTCGAGCAGGCCGCCGCCGAAGGTGCCGGAGCCGAGCAGCTCGCGGATGACGCACATGCACACCAGGACGACGGTGTAGCCGAAGCCCTGGAAGATGCCGTCGAAGAAGGAGGGGCCCACGGGCTCGTGCTGGCAGAACGCCTCGGCACGGCCGATGATGATGCAGTTGACGACGATGAGCGGGATGAACACGCCCAGCGAAGCCGACAGCGCCGGTATGTAGGCCTGCAGCAGCAGGTCCACGATGGTGACGAAGCCCGCGATGACGACGACGAAGATCGCCAGGCGGATGTCGTTCGGAATGACCTTGCGCATCGCCGAGATGACGATGTTACAGCAGGTCAGGATGACAAGAACGGAGAGGCCCATGCCGATGCCGTTGAACAGCGTGGTCGTGATGGCCATGGTGGAGCACATGCCGATGCGCTGCACAAGGACGGGGTTGTTGGTGATGAGGCCCTCTGTGAATTGCTTTTTAATGTTCATCTTTCAGACCTCCCTTAACCCAGCGACTTGCAGACGGCGATCGCCGTGTTGGCGGCGTTGGCCATCGCCCTGGAGGAGATGGTCGCGGCGGTGATGGAGTCCACCGTGCCGCCGTCCTTGGTGACGGCCATGCCCTCGGTCTGGCCCACGAAGCTGTCCAGGAACTCGCTCTCGGTTATCTTCGCGCCGAGGCCGGAGGTCTCAGCGTGGGAGATGACGCTCGCGCCCGTGATGCTGTAATCGGGAGCCACGCCGAAGGCGGCGGTGATGGAGCTCTGAGCACCGGAGAAGGTGAGCTCGACGACCCAGCCGCTGTCGCCCGCCTGGACGAGGGCGTCCACGGTCGGGAAGGCTTCCTTGTCGTAGGTGACGTCGGTGTAGGTGTCGCTCGCGAGGACCGCGTTGTAGGCGGCGGCCCTGGCGGCCTCCTCCTGCTCCTTGATCCTGTCCTTCGTGAGCATGTTCACGAAGCCGAGCACGCCGGAGACGATGGCGGACACAAGGAAGAGTATCAGCGCAAGCCGTACGATCTGGTTGGGGGCTTTCTTAGTCTCAGCCATTTGCCGCACCCTCCTTTGCCTGTTTCTTGGCCGCCTTCCTGGCAGCCTTTGCATTCTTCGCGTCCTCCGCGCTGACGCCGAACTGCCTCGGGCGGGTCAGCTTGTCAACGCCCCAGGTGCAGCAGTTCATGATGAGTATCGCGTAGCTGACGCCCTCGGGGTAGGAGCCGAAGTAGCGGATGAGCACGGTGAGCACGCCGCAGCCGAGGCCGAACACCAGCTGGCCCTTCAGGGTGACGGGGCTGGTGGAGTAGTCGGTCGCCATGAAGAAGGCGCCGAGCATGAGGCCGCCGGAGCAGACGTTCAGGAGCATCCAGTCTATCCTGCCGTAGCCCTCGTGGCCGAAGATGAGGCAGAGGACCGCGACGGAGCCGATGAAGGTGACGGGGATGCGCCAGGTGATGACCTTGCGGGCGAGAAGCCAGATGCCGCCGATGAGGACGGCCAGGGTGCTTATCTCGCCGATGCAGCCGGGGATACCGCCCAGGAAGATGGAGCCGAGGCCCATGTACTCGGGCAGGGGCTGTCCGGCGTAGAGGTAGGAGAGCGGGGTAGCCATGGTGGCGGCGTCCACGCTGCCGGAGAGCACGCTGGGCACCGCCCAGACTGTCTCTTATACACATCTGACGCTGC
>ENA-OYCP01000091-OYCP01000091.1-human-gut-metagenome-genome-assembly--contig:-NODE-91-length-21791-cov-4.446586_pt1 | contig 21791 bp, 18 predicted proteins | sample MGYA00243454_ERZ652875 | MGnify/ENA primary metagenome ERZ652875 (study PRJEB26926, sample SAMN06164783) | human gut metagenome | biome: ENVO:00009003; feature: ENVO:2100002; material: ENVO:00002003... | reverse complement strand
GAGATGACGTCGAGTCTCGTGGGCTCGGAGATGTGTATAAGAGACAGAGATTATAAAGCTGTATGCAGATCTGCAAAAGAACAAAAAAGACCAACGAAAGGAGAAAGGAACATGAAAAAGAAAATCGTGTCAGTAATTGCAGTGATAGCAATTATTATTAGCTGCTTTTCTGTTGGAGCCTTAGCACAATCGCCATATGAAATAGCTGATAGGTCAATAACAAGAGGGAAATTGGCATTCAAAAATGCCTATGGTCGGGATTACACTGTTAACAGCGATATTGCCGTTACAACGGGAAGCTCCTATATGGGGTATGTTGTTGTAATTCAGGACTGCCTAAATCTGTTGGCTGAAGCTCAGAATAATCCATATTACAATGTAGGTGATGTTGACGGAAAGTTTGGCACTAACACATTTAATGCAGTTTGCACGTTTCAAGCAAATGAAGACTTAAGTCCAGTCGATGGCATAGTGGGACCTGAAACTTGGACTAAACTATATTATTTATGGATCACTGTTTTAGAAGGATGCCCACTACCACATCTTACAGTATCAGATGATTGAATATAAGGGATGATAGCCGTATTTATAGCTATCATCCCTTGCGTATTAAAATCTAGAGGATGACCATGAAGAAAACTACTTTATTTTTTGTCGCGCTGCTGCTTCTGACAATGTCGGCCTGTGGCAGGGGAGTGGACGTTAAAGAGATAGACGTGACGTCGGCGTCGAGGTCAACGTCTGCGGCCTATGAGTTGGTTTTACCGGAATATACGGAGGACCTCTGGATAAACGGCTTCGCAGTTGCGTGGGAGTCAGTGTATTTCATCGGCAACTCGAACGACCTCTCGGTGCTTGCCCGGTACAACGAAAATGGAGAGAGCGAGGACCTGTGCACCTTTGAAGTCTCGGCCGTCAAGCTCATCGACATCGCGGCGGACGCGGACGGCAGGCTCGTGGTGCTGGCCGGCGGCGGTGAGACGAGCCCGTACAGCCTGATGGAGTTTGACGCAGAGGGTGCGATGACAGCCGAGCATACCCTTGATTTTCCCGGCATTCCGGACGGCTGGACGCCGGTGAAGCTGGAACTTGCCGGCGGAACCGCCTTTCTCCTTGGCGGAGGCGTTCTCTGCGCTGTGGCGCTGGACGGGGAGGAGAAACTGCTATACAGCCTTGAAACGGACCCCTCCGCCAGCATCGCCATGCTCTCGGACGGCAGCCTGGCCCTGGGGCAGAGCGGCAAAGAGGCCTGGAAGCTGAGCATCCTCGAGCCCGGCAGCGGCGAAGCCGTCGAAGCCTGCGCCTTCAACATGGACCTCGACCTGCTCTGCGGCGGAGCCGGGCGAACTCTGTATCTGGGAGACGGCGCGTCGGTATACCGCTTCTCACCGGATGATGGGGAGCTTACAAGACTGTTCTCATGGAGCAGCCTCGGCATAGTTGGCGGTGCCATCGAGGAACTGCCCGGGGGCGAATTACTGTGCAGCGGCAGGCTCGACCGCAGTGTGCCAAACGGACTGCTGCGCATACGCCCGGTCACGGAAGGGGAGACGGAGAGCGGCGCCGAGCCTCTGACAATAGCCTCCCTCAGCGGCACGAACATGAGTTTCAGGCTCGGCGAAGCCATACGCAGCTGGAACCAGAAAAACCCCGACTGGCCAATCGAGATAATCGACTACTCGGCCTATGTGGAGGACGGCGACACCCGCACGGCGGAGCTCAAGCTCATCGCGGACATAGCCTCCGGAAATGCCCCGGATATGTTCGATTTCGGCACCCCGCCCTACGGCAATGCCACCTCGTCCTCCCTGTATGCCCGCAGGGGGCTTTTGGAGGACCTCTATTTCTATCTGGATTCCGACGCCGAACTCTCAAGGGACATGTTTGCCCGGGGCGTCCTGAGCTCGCTCGAGATAAACGGCAAACTCTATGAACTGCTCGTGCAGTACAGAGCCCTCACCGGCTTTGCCGACAAAAATGAGGCCGGCAGTGACTGGAGCTACGCCGGACTGAGAGCGGCGGTGGAGGCGAGCGACAGATACAGCTCACTTGTTGACGAGTACCGGGGCATGGACTACCTGCGCCTCGCCGTGTTTTCGTCGGGAGACAGGCTCATCGACTGGGAGAACGGGACCTGCGGCTTTGAATCCGAGTATTTTATAGACATGCTTGAGGCGGCCGCCGAGTCGGATGACGGCACGGAAGATGCTGGCGGCGGCCTCGTGCAGGACTACATAGAGAAGAGCTCCGGCCTCATCTTCCTCATGAATATGGACAGCATATGGAATGTCAGCTCGGCAGCCAACGTGTTTGGAGAAGATCTCGTCTATGTGGGCCTGCCAGAGCTGGGCACCGTGGTGTATCCCGAATGCAGCATAGGCATGTCCGCGAGTTCCGTACACAAGGACAAATGCTGGGAGTTCATACGGACTTTCTTTACCGGCGAGGTGCCGACAATCGGCTTTTCCATGCTGAGCTCGGAGCTCCGGCAGAGCGCCGATAAAGAGGCCCAGATGGCGAAGGATGGCGATTATATTCAATACCATCCCCATGCCGAGAGGGCGATGAACACCTTCATAGAGGAGCTTGAGAATGTAAAGGCCGTGTACCGCTATGACCCGCAGCTCTGGAGCATAGTATCCGAGGAGTCTGCCGCCTTTTTCGCGGGCGCGAGAACGGCCGAGGACACCGCCGCCGCCATCCAGTCAAGGGCGGAGATATATATGGCTGAGCAGAGCGCTTAGCGTGGAAAAGTGAGGCGATGCTTATGATTGTTGTGCGTTTTTTAGCCTGAAACAAAGATCTACTGACTTAAATATTAACATCTAAGGAGGTTACTATGAAAAAGCGACTGTCTAAAATAACCGTGCTCATCCTAATACTTGCCATCGTGCTGTCCATAGGCTCGATGAGTGCATTTGCGAGTTTTCAGGATTCTGATATAACCAATTTTCTCTGCAGCTTTTTTTACTACAGTGCAATTAACGCACGTGTAAAAGATGGATCTACCCCTGTATATCTCTACTATACAATCGCTGACAGAGACAGCGTCAGAGTGCGAGCCGAAGGCGGCGCAAGCGAGAATGGAACATTTGAGAACTGCACACGAAGTAATGGAGCTGCCGCGTCATATGTTACTTGCTACAAGGGAACTCAGTACTCCATACACAACCTTATAAATGAAAGCAATTACACATGGGCTCGTTTGAGCTTTTCTTGCGCAAATGTTTTGGGCAATCACATAACCGGTGTGTGGAGTCCGGATAGCTCTCAACAATATACCAGCGCCGTTACCTGACTCACAGTAAGGCATGGAGGTGCTTGCGCACCTCCATGCTTCCCGCTAGCGGAGGAAAATATGAAAGCCAAGCAATTTTTATTACCGGTCATAACGCTGTTCCTTGTAGCAGCGCTCTCGGCCTGCGGCTCCGGGAACTTTCTGGAGCTCGGCGAGAGCTTTGAGGAGAGCTTCGGAACCAACGGCAGACTGGTCTACACCGTGAAGAGCGCTTCTGTCTCACAGAGCGCGGAGGACGGGTGCTTTGTCGAAGACGCGCATGTCACAGTCGACGGGGTGAGCTACATAAACCCGGATTTTATAACGAGCGACGGCCTGATATCTGGCGCGTCGCTTGTGCTGCTTGAGCTCGAGGTGCAAAACGTCGATGCCGACAATGCCGGAATGTATGACGAGCCGTATGTGTTCCGTGCGGATTCTATAGTCACGCTCGCCGATCTCTCAAAGAAGAGCAGAGGTTCATATTCATACATAGATGCGGCGTATTTCAGCCTGCTTAACGGCCGGAGCGAGCACAGTATGGCTTATGAATTGAAGCCCGGCGAGAGCATCACATTTACCCTGGGATTCCTTGTCGGCAGCGACCACTCGCTTTCCGACCTGTGCGCCTGCGACAGCAGCGGGAATGCCGACAGCAACTTTGTCAGGCTGGGGTTGACAGAATGAAAAACAGTCTGAAATTAGAGCTTCAAAGGTTGTTTCACCAAAAACAGCTGTACATTGCGCTGGGCATTGGCCTTGCGATAGCTATGCTCGATGTGGCCCAGAACATCAGGGATGTCGCTTCGCTTTCGGCAATGTATCCTGAAGCGGGTTTTGAGGGTTACAGCCTGTTTGCGCGCTGGATGGGTATCAACGGCTTCACCTTTGGACATGTGCTGTTTTACCTGGTATGGCCAGTCCTTGCCGCCGTACCTTTCGGCTGGACATACCTCTCGGACAAGCGCAGCGGCTATTGGCAGCAGCTCGTCACAAGGGCGGACAAGCGCCGGGTGATCGCTGCAAGATACCTTGCCGTATTTACCGGAGGCGGGCTTGCAATAATGCTGCCGCTGCTTACAAACCTCCTGGTGAATGCGCTCTTTTGCCCGGCCTGTATACTGCGGGTGACAACCTCGCTCACAACCATCACGAGCGGGCATTTCCTGTCCGAGTTGTTTTATACTCACCCCTGGCTTCATTCGCTCATCTGGTGTGGGGTGAGCTTCCTCTGGGGCGGAGCCGGTGCGGTGATTTGCCTGGCTTTCGGAACGTCGGTCAGGCACAGCTCGCTGGTCACGCTCTCGCCGCTCGTTTTGCTGTTCGTTCTCGATTATGTTATGTCCGCGATCATGGGCGGCTCCGGCCCGGAGCTTTCGCCCCTGCGGCTGGCAAGCCTTGCCGCAATGAGTGCCAACCCCTGTCACATAGTTTTGCTTGAGATCGCCGCCATAAGCGCGGCATCGCTCCTGATATTCTGGATGCAGGAGAGAAAAAATGAGCTTTTTTAAACTTCTGCGCTATGACCTGCGCTTTGGGCTTCTGCGGTGGCGATGCCTTGCCGTCCTGCCTGTCAGCTTTGTACTCGCCTGGCAGTTCGACCGCTTTGCCGGATTTCTGAGCGAAGGGGGCGGCAGTATAACGGACTGCATGGTATTCATACTGCGCGGCATGGGAAGAGTGGAGATGACCGAGGTAATGGAGCGGTTTCAGGTGCCGTTCTCCTGGCTTTTGGTGTTCGGTGTGTGCCTGCTGGCAAACCTTGATTACGCTTCGGACGACCTCAGCCGCTTCGGACTGCAGATCATCGTTCGCAGCGGCAGCCGCGTAAAGTGGTGGCTGTCAAAGTGCGTGTGGAATATCTGTGCATCGGTGCAGTGCGCGGTGCTGCTTTTGCTTGGACTGCTGCTGGCCTCAGCCTTCGGGCTGCTGAGGCCGACGTTAGAGTGTGACGAGGAACTTGTGACGCTGCTGCTCTCAGAGGTGCTCTGGGGTGCCGAAGCGGAGCTGAGCACAAGAGAACTGGTGATGCAGCTCGTCCTATGCCCAATGGCCGTGCTGGCTGCGCTTGAGCTTATACAGATGCTGCTGAGCCTTTATATCAAGCCGGTGTTCAGCTTCCTGGCAATTCTGGCCGTGTTGACGGCATCCGCCTATTGCGCGTCGCCACTGCTCATCGGCAACTATGCAATGCTCCTGAGAAGCGACGCGATAGTATCCGGCGGCGTCAGCGCGCCCGTGGGACTTGCACTCTGCCTGGCTGCGGCGCTCGCAGCAGTTGCAGCCGGTGCTATGCTGATAAAGCACCGCGGGCTGCTGGATCTTGATGAATGAGGTGAGACGATGATAATAACGCTCGATAAGGCGGCAAAGACCATACACGGCGCCCAGGTGCTCAAAAGCGTGAGCCTTGAGCTGGTCAGCGGACGTGTCTACGGGCTGATGGGGCCGAACGGCTCCGGAAAGACGATGCTCATGCGCCTCGCCTGCGGGCTTATTCTGCCAAGCTCCGGCAGCGTGGAGATAGATGGCAAAAGACTCGGACGCGACATGGATTTTCCCGAGTCGGTGGGCCTGCTCATAGAGTCGCCGGCCTTTCTGCCCTCATATACAGGATACAAAAATCTCGAGCTGCTGGCCTCCATAAAAGGCAGAGTATCGGCTGAGGACCTGCGGAATGCCCTCAGGGACGTCGGCCTTGAGCCGGCTGACAAGCGAAAGTATCGCAAGTATTCTTTGGGCATGAAGCAGCGTCTCGGGCTCGCCGCGGCGATAATGGAAAAACCGGACCTGCTCATATTGGACGAGCCAACGAATGCGCTGGACCGGGAGGGCGTAAAGCTTGTACCGGAGCTGGTGAAAAGGGAAAAGAAGCGCGGTGCGCTCGTCCTGCTGACCTGCCATGACTCTGCGCTGCTGCGGGAGATGTCGGACACGATAGTACTGATAGAGGAGGGACGAGCCGTTGAAGAAGCTGGTTAAACTGACAGCGGCAGCCGCAGCGGTGCTCGTCCTAGCCTCAGCGTGGTACTGGAGATATGACGGCATCAACAGGTACTATCAGGACTACGCCGGGCTCGGGTATGAGAGCTGTGAGATTGGAGAGACGTTGTGCTTTGGAGACGACTACATCGATACCGGCCTGAGAGCCTTGGGTTATTCAATAGCTGCCGAGGGCTTTGACATAGTGGAATATGAGGCTGTCGCAGAAGAACTGGGCTATACAGCGACCATGATAGAGCCACCTGAACGGGTGGCGATAGTGGAGGTCACGCTCAAAAATGATGGCAGCACAGATCCCGGAGTGATGCTTCCGGAGCTCATGCTGCACGGGCTTGATTTTTACACTGATATGAACCTCGGACTTCTTGTTGAGCTGAATCCGGTGCTTGAAGGAAACTACGGCATCTCTCTGCCGGACAACAGTGAGTGCCGGCTCACGCTGCCGTATAATCTCAGGGAGAGCCAACTTTCCAAAAGCGCATGGAGCGGGCTGGACGAGCTATCCGTCCTGCTGCAAGTGACGGCCTATCCGACGACAAAGGAGATAGTCCTCCAATGACCGAGCCGGGGCAGATCATCTGCCCCGGCTCTTTTTACGCTTGCGACTATCCCGCAAAGATATTATTTCCTCTTTACATCTCTTAAAAAGAGAGTTACAATGCAATTACTATCTCATAAGGATGTGAGTTCGTGCGCTCGGTGCTACACATTGACATGAACGCCTGCTATGCCTCCATCGAGTGCCTCTACGACCCGTCCATACGAAACCTGCCGGTTGCGGTGGGCGGGGACGTTGAGGCGAGGCACGGTATCATACTGGCGAAAAACCAGATCGCCAAGCGCTTCGGCGTCAAGACCGGCGAGGTGCTCTGGCAGGCAAAACAGAAATGCCCGGAGCTGCACATCGTGCCGCCGCACTTTGACCGCTACCTGCGCTTTTCCCGCATGGCCCGCGAGATTTACGCGGATTACACCGACCTCGTGGAGCCCTTCGGCCTCGACGAAGTTTGGTGCGACGTTACCGGGACACAGAAACTCCGCGAGCGCGGGATGGAGGCACTTGCAAATGAGATACGCGAGCGCGTCAAGTTCGAGCTGGGCATCACCGTCTCAGTCGGCGCGTCTTGGAACAAAATCTTCGCCAAGCTCGGCTCAGACTACAAAAAGCCCGACGCCGTCACCGTGTTCACACCGGAGAACTACCGCGACAAGGTCTGGCCGCTGCCCGCCTCAGATTTGCTCGGCGTGGGCCGTGCGACTGAGCGCAAGCTGGCCTTGCGCGGCATCCACACCATTGGCGACATCGCCGCGGCCCCGCCCTCGATGCTGCGCGGTTTCCTCGGCAAGTGGGGCCTCATCCTCCACGACTTCGCCACGGGCTATGACAGCTCTCCGGTGGCTCGCGCCGGAGACGAGGCGGTCATCAAGAGCATAGGCAACAGCACGACTACGCCGCGCGACCTCTGCTGCGACGAGGACGCGGGTATCGTCTACTGGATGCTCTGTGAGAGCGTGGCCGAGCGCATGAGGGAGTCAGGCTTCCTCTGCCGGGGCGTGCAGGTGCATATTCGGGACAACGAGCTTGCGTCCTTCGAGCGTCAGCTGAAGCTCGAATCGCCTACCTGCCTCGCGTCGGTATTGCACGAGGCGGCGATGCGGCTGCTGCGCGAGAATTGGGACTGGCACAAGCCCCTGCGCTCCATCGGCGTGAGGGCAACTGACCTGCTCCCGGCCTCGACGCCGGTGCAGTGCAGCATCTTCGAGGACAGCGAGCGCCAAGAAAAGCGGGAGCGGCTGGAGCGCTCGGTGGACGACCTGCGCCGCCGCTTCGGGCATTACTGCGTGGGCCGTGCCGTGTGCGTGAGCGACCCCACGCTGCGGAACATCAGCCCGAAGGACGAGCACGTCATACACCCGGTTGGGTATTTCAAAGCGGTATGAGGTGAGGTATAATGTCCGAAAACAGGGCAAAGGTATATGTGGGCGTGGACGCGCGCTTCGACACGGAGGGGCGCATCATGCCGCTGTCAATAACCTGGGAGGACGGGCGGGTCTACGGCATAGACCGCGTGCTGGATATGCGCCGGGCCGCTAGCCTCAAGGCGGGCGGGGCCGGGACGAGGTACACGGTGAGGATAGGCCGCAGCGAAACTTACCTGTTCAACGAGGACGGGCGCTGGTTTGTGGAAAGGCGGGAGAGCTGATGTGCGGGAGATACTATGTGGAGCCTGAGAGCGACATGGAGGAGCTGGCGGAGCTGATAGCCGAGGCGAAGCGCAAATCTGACGAGGTCAAGACCGGCGAGGTCTTTCCCTCGGACACGGCGGCGGTCATAGCGAATAACCGTCAGCTGAAGCCTGCGGTGTTCCCCATGCGCTGGGGCTTTGAGCGAAAAGGCGGCGGCCTCGTCATAAACGCGCGGAGCGAGACTGCGGCGGAGAAGCAGCTTTTCCGCGAGAGCGCGCAGCTGCGCCGCTGCCTCATCCCGGCGAGCTGCTACTTCGAATGGGAGCGCTGCGCGGACGGCAAGGTGAAATACGCCATCCGGCCAAGGGGCAAAGAGCTGCTCTACCTCGGCGGCCTCTACACAAAGCCCGAGCCCGGAGCCCTGCCGCGCTTCACCATCCTCACCCGCAAAGCCGCCGACGGCATCAGCTTCATCCACGACCGCATGCCGGTCATCGTGCCAAAGGAAAAGAAGGCCGACTGGCTCTCCCAGCAGCTCACCCTCGACGAGCTGCTGGCCGATGCGGAGACGGACATGGAGTTCCACGAGGCGTGAGGCCGATAATTAGGCAGGAGCGTGCTTGATGTGTTCAAGCACGCTCCTGCCTTTTGAAAATACTCTTATTATTTCATACCAGCAAGCACAGCCCCTCGAAGAGGACGGTGCAGATGAGGACTGAGGCGATGCTGGACCTGGTTTTGGACGAGACGAGGCTGGTGACGAGTGCGGCCAGCACTGAGACGGCGGCGCAGGCAAGGGTCGAGGCAGCTAAAACTCCCCAGAGCGGCAAAAACTCAGGCAGCGCGGAAAACAGCTCCAGCGACGCCGCGCTTGCTCCCAGCTCCGGCAGGCCGTAGGCCAGAGCCGTCGCCGCAAGCCTCGGCACATATGCCGCAAGCGCGCACAAGAGCGCAAACAGAACGGCCGATGCCAGCTTCCTCCGTCTCACATCCCGCTGAGCGCCGACGGAGATGATGAGCTGTTCCACGCCCGTCTCGGCGTCCATGCAGAAGAAAAACGGCAGCGACAACGAGAGCGCCAGGACGAGCTTTGCCGTGTCCGAGACGGCGTCCGCCCGTCCCTGAGCGCCGAAGAGCCGCTCGTAGGGCGTCTTGTACACATAGCTCTCGCCCGGGGCAAGCGCCTCGTACTGCGAGCGAGCCTCGAGGAACGCGGGCTCAGCTTCCAGCTCGCGCAGGAGGCGGTTGCCCATGCCTGCTGCCGCACCGCCCTGCGCGCTCTGCATGAGGGCGGCATAGTCCTCGCGCAGGGCGTCGAACCTTGCAGCCTCTGCAAGGATGTACTCGTCCTTCTCCGCGCCCGGCGCTCCCGAGAGCACGGAGCTGTACTGCCTGTACTGCGCCTCCTGCACCGTGCCGGAATCCATGTCCAGATTGACCCAGACCTGCACCAGCAGCAGCACGCCGAGCACGGCCAGCGACCCGCTCGAGAGAAAGAGCTTGCGCAGCTCGTGCCGCATCGGGTGAAGATGCAGCCCCAGTGCCGGTCCGGCCATGCCCCGGCGCGAGGCCGTCACCGCGCTGCGCTTTACAAAGAGCGCCCAGCCGCCCGCCGCGCACAGTACGGCGAGCAGAACGCAGAACGCCGCTGTCGCCGCGAGCCTCGGCACCGGCAGGCCGAAGAAGTTGAGGAAAAGCAGCCCGTCAAAGAGCCGCAGTGTGTCCCCGGCCGCCGCGAGATTGAGGCAGCGCGGCAGATTCATGGGCAGAGCCGAGAGCGCAAAGGACAGCGCCGCCGCCAGCGCATACACCGGCAGCGCCAGGGCGCTCCTGAGCGCCGAGGCTGCAAGCGTGAAAAAGCCCGCGCAGGCGACGAGCCAGAGCGCCTTCATAAGGAAAAACAGCGCGAGAAAGCCGCCGATGTCGAGCTCATACGGGCAGGCCGTGAGCCCGTACACCGCCTGAACCGGCAAGCTCAAGTCCACAGGGCCGAACTCGGACGCGGCAATGACGGCGCAGAGCGCGTACATGAGCGCCGCGGGTATGAGCGCCGAGGCCGCGACGGCGGCGAATTTCCTGAAATACAACTCGCCGTGACCGCGCTTTGTGGGACGCAGCAGACAGAGCGTGCCGCTCTCCCGCTCCCGCGAAAACAGCAGCAGCGCCGCTGTGAGGCTGAAGAGCAGCGCAAAGAGGTCGGGGAGCCTGCAGGCGAGCAACAGCTCCAGCCCGCCCGTGAACACCACGGGCAGTTCCAGCTCCAGAAAGCCGGAATAGACCTCCTCCGTCCGCTCGATGGAGCGCATATCAAAGCCGCCGTCCGTGCCGAAAAGCCCGCTGTGCAGCTTCGCCGCCGCCTCGGCACAGGTGAGGCGCACGAACTCGCCATAGCCCCGCGCGGCCTCGATGCGGGCGGCGGTCTCATCCACGAGGCGCATCTCGCTGTATATGTCGCCGGTCAGCAGCTCGCCGTCATAGCTCTCATTGCCCGCGAGGACATGCTCCCAGAGCTCGGACTGAAGCCCGGCTATGTCGCCCTCGTATCCGTACATCGCCTTTACCTCGTGCAGTCCGCTGTCACGGACCTCGCCGTGGAAGAGGAAGAGCCCGGCTATGAACACACCGAGCGCCAACAGGGCGATGACGCGCTCGGCAAGCACCTTGCGCAGCTCCCAGCTCATAGGCCGACCTCGTCGCCGAAGCGGTGCAGGTACACGTCCTCGAGCAGCGGCTCGGCCTCGCGGCAGGGGAAGGGAGGGCGCGTCTCGCTTATGAGGCGCACGGCAACGCCCTCGCCGCTGCGGCGTAGGGAGCTGACCGGCCCGAGCCTTGAGACCTCGCCCAGCTTGTCCTCCGGCAGCTCGACCTCCCAGACCTTGCCGCGCATGTCCGCGCAGAGCTTCTGCGGCGTCTCCTGAGTCAGTATCTCGCCGTCGGAGATGAGGATGAGCTCGCGGGCTATGTACTCCACGTCCGGCACGACATGCGTTGAGAGCAGCACGATCTTGTGCAGGGCCTCGCCCGCGATGAGGTTGCGGACGGCTATGCGCTGTTTTGGGTCGAGACCCGCCGTCGGCTCGTCCAGCACGAGGATGTCCGGGTCGTCCAGCATGGCCTGGGCCAGCAGCAGCCGCTGCTTCATGCCCCCGGAGAGCGCCCGCGTCGGCTTCTTCCGCACGTCCAGCAGCCCGAGACGGCCCAAAAGCAGCTCCGCGCGCTCCTTCGCCCGCTTCTGCGGCATGGCGCGCAGGGAGGCCATGTAATAGAGGAAGCTCTCGCAGGAGAAGCCGGGGTAGAGCGTCTGCTGCTGGGGCATATAGCCCAGCCTCGCGCGGAAGCTGCTGCCCAGCTTCCGTATCTCCTCGCCGTCGAGGCGTATCTCGCCGGAGTCGGGCTCGAGGTTCCCGGTGAGGATGTTCATGAGCGTGCTCTTGCCCGCGCCGTTCGGCCCCAGCAGGCCGTAAATGCCCTCGCGCAGGCTGAAGCTCACGCCCTTGAGGGCGCGTTTTTCTCCGTAGCTCTTTGCTACTGCGTCAAAGACAAGCTCCATGTCTTCACCCCGTCACTATTAGCGCGTCGTAGTTTTCGGCGTAGTAGTCCGCCTTGCTTATGACGCCGTGGACGCTGTCCTCGCGCGAGCGTATGCCGTAGATGTACCCGGCGCACTCGGCGGAGGGTGAGATGACTATGACGCCGTCCGCGGCATTGCGGCCCTCGTTCTCCATCAGCGTCTCCGGCCCGCCTGCGAGTTCGCAGTACCGGAGTTCCAGCGTGCCGGTGTTGGAGATATAGAACGCCTTGCCGTCCATGGCCCAGAAGTTCACCAAACCTTCTTGTGTGTACAACTCGCGGCTCTCGCCCGCGGCGAAGTCGTAGCAGTAGAGTGTGTCGCCCACGGCGTAAAGGGAGAGGTCGCCGTAGCGGCACAAAAACATCGAGGAACTCAGCCAGACGTCCTCCGAGGCGAGCGTCTCATAGCTGCTCATGTCGAAGGCGTAGAGCCGCAGCTCGGTGCTGAGGTGCTCATCCATATAGCCGTCTATGTACTCGCCGTAGTCGCCCTCGGGAAACTGCGCGGCGTATTCCGAGAAGGTGAGCGGCTCGGCGTCGTAGCCGCTCACGAGGAGCAGCACGCTCTGGCCGTCGGAGCCTGCGAAGTTCACGCTCTCGGGGCCGGAAAAGAGCGTCTCCATCCCGCCGCCGTCAAGGTCAAAGCGCATGAACAGCGCCTCGCTGCTTTGCCCATCCGCGGAAAAGATGTTCTTATAAAAACTGCCGTAGATATAGCCGTGCGAGATGTAGGCATTTCCGGTGTAATAGGAGACCTCATCCGTGGACTCGAGCGCAGCCGCGACCTCGCGCTGGCGGGACTCGGGGTCTATGCGCCGGATGACGACGCTGCCGTCGGACTCGTTGGAGATGGACCACCAGGCCCCGTCATAGGGCGCAAAGTACGCGACGTTTTCGCCTATCCAGGCCGCGCAGCTCTCGTCCGTGTGGCAGCAGCCGCTCTGGGAGCACATGGCGAACATCTGCCCGTACTCCGGGTCGTAGTAGTTGAGCACCCGGCTGCCGGGTATGTAGAAACCGAGGCCGTTCTCTGTCGAGCACCAGCCCATATTGGCCGAGCACATGGCGTTATTCTCCTCCGGCGGCGCAGAGTCTTCGATCTCCGCCCCGGGCGTGACTCCGGGCGAGGCTTCAGGCGACGCATTCGCCTCCTCGCCGCAGCCTCCGAGCAAGCAAAGGGCCAGAATGAGCGCGGAAGATAACAGCAGTAGGCATCCCTTGTGTTTCATTGATCCTGCTCCTTTCCACCAATGGGCAGCGTCAAATTTATGGTAATTGGCGATCCTGATTAAAGGCAGCAATTCTAACGCCGATCCATTCACTTTTCACGCCAACCGGACATACGGTAGCCGCTTCTGGCAACGAAGCCGCGCGCTTCATTTATTACAATATAACATATATCCCCAGCCGCCACAACCAAAGTCTTTCTGAAACGAGCCGTTGCCTCTACTTCCGCGTCTACCATTAAAGGCCTGATTAACATCTGCATACGTAATGTAAGTTCGGCGGCCAACGTGTTTGGAGGAGAGCTCGTCTATGAATATATATGTCTTTTAGATTGCTTACGCAACCTCTACAAAAGTGGCGGGTAAAATATGTGCTATTATTTAGATTGACAAAGAATAATGCGAAGAATATAATGTAGCTGTAAATATTGACAATGTGAGCTCCCGTGACAAACTGCTTGACCAAAATTGCACATCAGACGGGGGCTATTATTGTACGCACCTATTGAAACGTTAAAATAAACAGCATTAACGGTTCAACAAAAACAATATGTGCGAAAGATGAGTGGGCTATGAAAAAAGTCAGCATAAAAGACGTTGCAAAGGAAGCGGGAGTGTCTCCAACGACCGTATCCTATATCCTGAATAATAATAAAAACGTCTCCATTACGCCGGAGACAAGGGACAGGGTGCTTGCGGCGGCGGAAAAGCTGAAGTACGTGCCCAGCCAGGTCGCCAAGACCCTGGGTTCGAGCAGGGTGTTGGGAAAGACACAATCTAAAATGATCGGGGTCGTTATCCCCCAGACAGAGGACACGGCAGCGGACGCTTACATCATGCTGAGCAATCCCTTTTACAGCACTTTTTTGAGCGCGGTGGAATATGAGATGCGCCGGGCTAACTACCATGTCCTGGTCACCGGCACCAACAGGGGACAGAGCTACATTGAGGTAGTGAAAAGCCGCGCCCTTGACGGAGTCATAATAATCGGCATGTACCCGTCTGAGGACGTGGAGGAGTACAGGCGCTTCAACATCCCCACGGTCCTGGTTGACTGCTACGGCAGCTCGGGAGAGGGCTTTTACAGCATTCGCACGGACGACAGGCTCGGCGGATACATGGCGACGAAATATCTGCTGGATATGGGGCATCGCAGCATCGCTTTCGTTTCAGGCGAGATCAAAGAGGACGGCGTCAACTACATGCGCTACCAGGGCTATCTTGACGCGCTCAATGAATTCGGAGTCAAGTGCGACGCCCGCCTGACATTTGACGGCTATGTCGGCTTCAGCTACGGCGCCGAAGCGGCTGAGACCATAGCAAGGTCAAACAGGCGCCGAAAGCAGAAGATAACGGCAGTGTTCGCCACGTCGGACATAACGGCCATCGGCCTTATAAAAGGGCTGAGTGAGAACGGCCTATCCGTGCCGGACGACATCTCGGTCATGGGTTTTGACGACATAGACTACGCGGAGATGTGCGTGCCCGGCCTTACAACGGTGCGGCAGAACATAATCCTGAAAGGCCACGAAGCCGCAAAGCTGATGATAAAGGCCATGAACGGAGAAGAGACGGCAAGCGAGACGATAATCCCGATGCAGTTGGTGGAGAGGGCTTCTGTAAAGAAATTAGAGATGTACACGGAGGTAACATGAAATACAAGCACATTCCGGGCGGACTGTTTCCCCACTTCGACTGCGGCTTTGAGCGCAGACCGCTATGGGCGGAGCCGGGAGCGGAGCTATCCATCGGCTGCAGGCTTGACTCGGGTGCAGAACGGCTTGCGCTGAACGTATTGCACGCAGGAGAAGCTCATATACTTGATGGTGAGCTGGTAAATACCAACGACCTTGGGCAGAAATATTTCAGCTTCACAATGACGGCTCCGCTGACGGGCGAAAGCTTTGACTATCGCTTCGTTTCGGAAACAGGAGAACTCAGCAAAACATATACTTGCCCGCTGACACAACGCAGGAGGCTCTCGTTCGCGGGAAGCTGCCGCTGCGAAAACGGAATTTGGGCGGCCTATGGAACGGATACACTGGAAGTCGGACTGAAAATTGAGCTATTCCCATGTATCCGTTTGATTTTTACAACTAACTTTAACGTTAAAATAAACTATAATTCTGAATTACATGAACAATTCGAGCCAAATTACGAGATCGCAGGGAAAGACGGAAAGCTCCGGCTGAGTAAGGACGGCCGCACACTGCTTGAAGCAGCTGACGAAATTGAGGTCCGGGTGTCCGGCGGAAAAGTGATCGAGCTCAGCTTCGGGCTCAGCGTCCCCGGCAGGGCCGCATATGGCTTCGGAGAGAAATTCGACCGTGTGGACCAGGCGGGACTCAAGCCGCTGAACTACGTCGTTGAGCAGTATTCACATCAGCAGGACAAAAGCTATATGCCGGTGCCGTTCATGTTCACAGACGCCGGGGTCAGCTTTTTGCAGACGGGGTATTCGCGCTCGCAGTTTGATCTGACCCGGGGCTCAGACGGGAAGCTGCTCTCCGCGGATATCTCCTGCAGCTGCCCTGAGGGAGACGTCCTATACGAGGCCGTGATCAACGAGGGGACGCCCGCAGAGCTGATAAGGGCATACGCGGAAGAGACGGGGTATCCCTCGCTCCCGCCGGAATGGGCGTTCGGGCCGTGGATGTCGTCGAACGGCTGGAATACGCAGGCCGAGGCCGAGGAACAGCTTGACAGAATGAGCGAGACCTCGATACCGGCGTCGGTGATGGTGCTCGAGGCCTGGAGCGATGAGGAGACGTTCTACATATGGAACGACGCCGAGTACGAGCCGCGCGAGGACGGCGGGGCGTTCAGGTACGAGGACTTCAGCTTCCGCCGGGACGGAAAATGGCCGGACCCGATGGCCTTTGCAAACAAGCTGGAACAGGCCGGAGTCAAGCTGGTGCTGTGGCAGATACCCGTCATCAAGTATGAGCGGGCAGAGCACGGCAGGCAGCTGGACCTTGACGAAAAATACGCCATTGAGAACGGGCTCTGCATAAAAAACGGCGACGGCAGCCCATACCGGATAACCGAGATGTGGTTCGGCAATTCCCTGATGCCGGACTTCACGAATCCGGAGACCCGGCGCTGGTGGTTTGAAAAGCGCAGATATCTGACAGAGCAGATGCACGTGGCCGGATTCAAGACGGACGGCGGCGAGTTCCTGTTCGACCCCGAGGCGTACAGCTCCGACGGGCGCACGGGCTATGAGCTGCACAATGAGTATCCGCTGCTGTACGAGGGCGCTTACCACGAATTTATGGATGAGACCATCGGCCGCGGAAAGGGCCTCACATTCAGCCGTGCAGGCTTCACGGGGGCGCAGAAGTATCCGGCTCACTGGGCGGGAGACCAGGTGTCGGAGTTTTCAGAGCTGAGGGGACAGCTCGTCGCAGGCTTGTCGCTGGGACTGACGGGGGTGCCGTTCTGGGGATTTGACATAGGCGGCTTTGCCGGAAATTTCCCGAGCACGGAGCTGTATCTGCGCTCTGCCGCCTTCGCGGCCTTCGCCCCGATAATGCAGTTCCACTCCGAGCCAAGGTACGGCCAGTACTACATGACAGAACGCGAGCACTGGAACAATGACCGCAGCCCCTGGAACATGGCGGAGGCAAACCGGGACGAGAGCATAGTCCCGATATACCGGCTGTTCGCCAATCTGAGGATGAATCTGATGCCCTATATCCTCGGCGAGGCGAGATACAGCAGCCGGACGGCCAGGCCGATGATGGCGCATCTCATCTACGACTTCCTTGAGTCGGACGGCGATGCCGTAATGGACATCGAAGACGAGTATATGTTCGGCCGCAGCCTGTTGGTCGCCCCCATAATAACAGAGGGCGAGAGCTCAAGGAGCATATATCTGCCCCGCGGACGCTGGCTGGACCTCTGGACGGGCGAGACGATAGAAGGCGGCGTAAGAGTGGAGAGAGCGTGCGGGCTGGACAGAATACCTGTTTTCGTTAAATACGGCTCTGTGCTGCCGGTCAGCCTGAACAGCGGCATGTGTATGGGCACCACGGCGCCTGAGGGCCGGATGGGCAACACACTGGGCAAACACGAGAATTTCGCGCTTCTGATATACGGCGGTATGGCGGAAGCGGATATAGAGGACGACGCAGCCGGAACGTTCCGCCTGAGCTGGTCGAAGGGGAAACCGGTGACAGAGGGCGAGAGGCGATGCCCTGTTACCGTGTTTCTGATGGAAGAGGAACTGCCCTGCCCGGACGGAGACAGCCGCGTCGGAGGGAACATTTTTGGGCGCAGCATGAACGGTGTCAGAATAGAGTGAGGCTCTTGGGGGGAGGTAAACGTGTCAGAATATTTGGTAACGGGAAACGAATATGTATCGCTGCCCACGATCAGGCAGAGAGACGGGGCGATAGAGAGCCTGAGCTTTCTGCACATGGGCGCAAAGGGCATGATAGAGCTCTGCGGCAGCTCTGATAAGCCGCTTATAGCGCCGTTCGCGGAGATAAACGGCCTGAGCCTGCCCGAGGGAGGCCTGCGGTGGAAGCGCCTAAACAGCTGGGTGCCGCAGTTTGAGGCCGAATACGGGGGCTGCAAGCTGGAGGGGACCTTGCTGGCGCCGATTGGAGAGCGTGGCTTCGGGTACAGGCTGGTACTCAATGCCGGAGCCGACGGCGTGGGATACAAGCTGGGCGTGAACGGCTGCTGGGCTGAGGCGCTGCACTCCGTGAACGAGAGCAAGCCTATAGCGACCGAAAAGCACGTGTATGCGAGCGGATGGAACCACAGCTTTGTGATGGATATGCGTCCGGGCCTGTCGCTCTTTGCCTTCGCTCCGATATTCACCGAGGACAGAACGACCTGCGCTGTGCAGGACTGGTTTGAAAAGCGCGGAGATCAGGTCTCTTTCGGCCTGGAGCTCCACGGGCGGCTTGAGCCGGGCGAAAGCAAGGAACTGTGCATATGGTTCGGCCTCGGCTTTGAGGAGGTCGCAGCCTCTACCTCGGCAAAGGAGATGCTGCGCCAGGGTTACGAGGCCGAGCTGCAAAAGACCCTTGATTGGCTGGCAAAGCGAGAGCGCACTGTCGGTGACGAGAAGCTGGATGAGACGCTGAACCTGAACATGTTTTTCAGCTATTTCTTCGGCGGCGGGCTCACGCTGGACACGGAGGAGTTCGTGCTCGTGACCTCACGGAGCCCGCGCTATTACGTCAGCGCGGCGTACTGGGACAGGGACAGCCTGCTCTGGAGCTTCCCGGCCATCCTAATGGCGGACAGCGAGACCGCAGCCGAGATGCTCCGCTACGTGTTCACAAGGCAGATAAGGAACATAGGCGTCCACAGCCGCTTCATAGACGGCACGCTGCTCGAACCGGGCTTTGAACTTGACGAGCTATGCGCTCCCATAATAGCGCTGGGCATGTATGTGGATAAGACAGGGGACAGCTCAATACTCAACGAGGACTGCGTCAAGCGAGGCGCCGACAGGATATTGAAGCTGCTGAGTACAAAGCGCAGCTCACAGGCCGCCCTGTATGAGACCTTCCTTCAGCCGACGGACGATATGCGCAGCTATCCATATATCTGTTACGACAATGTGCTGGTGTGGTACATACTTGGGAAGCTCGACGCACTGTATCCCGGCAGATGGCAGGGCCTGACGGAAGAGGCCGGAGCGGTGAGGGCTGCGATCATGGAGCACTGCGTAAAGGAAAAGGACGGAAAGCCGATGTTCGCCTGGTCTGTGGACCTGAAGGGCGGCTGGGACATATATGACGAGCCCCCCGGGAGCCTCCTGCTGCTGCCGCACTACGGCTTCTGCGGCATGGATGACGAGATCTGGAAAAATACGGCCGAGGTAATACGAAGGAAGGACTACCCCTACTCCTTTGCGGACTGCCCGATAGCAGAGATAGGATGCCCGCACGCGCCGCATCCCTGGGTGCTGAGCATATCCAACAGCCTGCTCTCGGACCGAAAGGAGGAAGCCGGAAAGCACCTCTCGCTCTGCATTATGGACAACGGTATAGCCTGCGAGAGCGTCGATGAGTACACAGGGGAGAGCAGGACCGGCGATGCCTTTGCCACATGCGCGGGCTTTTTGGCATACGCCATAGACAGCGCCTTCGGCGGGAGAAAGCGGGTGATGGAGTGAAGATCCTGCCTTGGGTGATCGAAACCGAAGACTGCGGCAAGGAGAGCCGTGAGTTTCGGGAGAGCATATTTTCTCTCGGCAACGGATACATGGGTACCCGGGGCTATCGTCCTGAGCAGCCCGGGGTCCACAGCGCCTGGCGTTCGACCTTTATTTCCGGCTTTTTCGAGTACATCCGCCCGGGAATAACAGACATGGTGAATCAGCCCGACTTCTCGGCGACGGAGATCAGGATATCGGGCCGGCCTGTTGCGGAGCTTGGGATCTCGGAGTGCGTACAGAGGCTGCACATGGATAGCGGCCTTGTCGAATGGGAGTATACGGCGGAGGCGGACGGAGCCGCTGTGCGCGTGCGGGTGGAGAAATTCCTGAGCATGGCAGACAGGCACACGGCGGCCATGAGATTCACGCTCACCCCAAAGAGCGCGGCTGTGGACTGCTCGGTAGCCGTAGGCCTGGACGGGGCGGTCAGGAACCTGCCCATCGCAGACAACCAGCTCCAGGACAACACCGAGTTCGCACGCATCTGGGGAAAGCTGGACACAAAGCCGCTCGAGGGCGGCGGTATGCTCACCGCCAAGACCTCTGAGAGCGGGCGCGTAACGGCGATGTGCTTTTCTGCCCGCTGCACCGGGGTCGCCGCTGGTTCAAGGGAACTGCGGGAAGATTATGTGGGCAGCCGCTTTGAAGCAAAGCTGGAGCCGGGCCGCAGCCTCACTGTTGAAAAGCTCGTCTCCGTTGCCTGCTTCAGAGACGGCGCAGAGCCTGAAAGGATAGCGTATGAGGCCCTGAAAAGCGTGGAGTCAAAGGGATTTGACGGTATGCTCGAGGATACGCAGCGGGCCTGGTCGGAAATTTGGAGCGACCTGGATATCAAGCTCAAAGGCTGCGACGAGTGGCAGGGAGCCCTCCGCTATAACATCTTTCAGCTCATCCAGTCCACGCCGGAGGGCGACGGCAGGGCCAGCATCGGCGCAAGAGGCCTGACGCACGGCAGATACAAGGGCTGCTATTTCTGGGACACCGAGATTTTCATGCTGCCCATGTTCACCTGCATGAGACCCGGCGCAGCCCGCAGCCTGCTCGAGTACAGGTACAACACGCTCGACGACGCCGTCAAGAGCGCCGAAGGCTTTTCGACAAAGGGAGCGAGATATTCCTGGATGTCGGCCGACACGGGCTTTGAGCAGTGCGAGACCTGGGACACCGGCTGTTGCGAGATACACATAACGGCAGACATTGCCTACGCCATAGGCAGCTATTGCAGGCAGACGGGAGATATGGGCTTCCTTCTCGACTGCGGCTGCGAGATACTGGTACAGACGGCCAGATACTGGACCGACCGTTTCAACTATTGCCCCGGCGAGGACAAATACCATCTGCTGTTTGTAAAAGGTCCTGACGAATACTGCGGCGTGACAACCGACGATTTCTACTCCGTAAGAATGGCGGCCCATAACCTGCGCCTTGCGGCGGAAGCGGTGGATACGGTCAAACGCGGATTCCGCAAGAAGTGGGAGAGCCTGCGTGAAAAGCTCGCTATTGACGACAGCGAGCCGGAAAAATGGCTGGAGATCGCCGAAAAGACCTCTCAGCGCTACGACGCGGAGAAAAAGCTCTGGATCCAGGACTCGACATTTGAATATCTCGAGCCCTTGGATATAGAGGCACACAAGACGGGAAATCTGCCGCTTTACAGAACCATCAGCTTTGATAGGCTCCAGAGATACAAGGTCCTCAAACAGCCGGCGGTGCTCATGTATATGGCGCTCATGCCGGAGGAATTCAGCATGGAAGAGCTGCGTGCCGCCTGGGATTACTATGAGCCCAAGACCCTGCACGACTCGACCCTGAGCTACGGCATACATGCCATGCTGGCGGCCCGGCTGGGGCTGGAGGACAAGGCAGTGAGCTACTTTGAAAAGTCCCTGTTCCTTGACCTCAAGGATGTGATGTCAAACACGGGACGCGAAGGTATACACGCGGCATCGCTGGGGGCCACGTGGCAGGCGATGGTGTTCGGCTTCTGCGGGCTCTCTGAACAAGAGGGCAGACCGGTCTGCGATGCAAAACTGCCGTCGAGTTTGGAATCTGTGGAGTTTCGCGTGCACTGCCGGGGAGAACAATACAAGGTGGAAATATCACAAATAGCCTCGAAAATTACTAAGTTATAAAAATTTAAGCGTTAAAGTAGTAATTAATTCTCCCAAAAGCGTCCGACACGCGCGCAGCCGGAGCTGGATCGGGAGAGTTGATGGATAACAAACAATATCAAAAAGTCAGGAGGAATCAAAAAATGAAGAATTGGAAGAAGCTCTTGTCGCTGTGCCTGGCTCTGATCATGATGCTTGGCCTGCTGTCGGCTTGCGGCCAGGAGCCGACCGAAACG
>ENA-OYCP01000089-OYCP01000089.1-human-gut-metagenome-genome-assembly--contig:-NODE-89-length-21941-cov-4.584666_pt1 | contig 21941 bp, 20 predicted proteins | sample MGYA00243454_ERZ652875 | MGnify/ENA primary metagenome ERZ652875 (study PRJEB26926, sample SAMN06164783) | human gut metagenome | biome: ENVO:00009003; feature: ENVO:2100002; material: ENVO:00002003... | reverse complement strand
AGATGACGTCGAGTCTCGTGGGCTCGGAGATGTGTATAAGAGACAGAGTCTATACTTAATGGTCGTGGAACATATAATATTTATAAAATCGAATTATATTCTAAATATAAAGATATTAGTACATCTTTTAACGCTGACTACCATTAAATATTGAGCTAACATAATCCGGCTAATGTTTTCGCGTATAAATTATAATTAAGCTGGCTCCAAAGTCAGCCCAATTTTATTTTGTGCATTTTGCCACTCTTAGCCAAAAGTATTCAGCTTTCGAGATATTTGTTAAGCGCATCTCTCAATTTACGAATTTCATCATTTGAAGATACTATTTCGGATATTTCATCTTCACATGCGCAATCGCACATTGAAATAAGCATACCTTTTATGCCACCTCCCTTTTCTATTTTAGCATCTTTTGAGAACATTTCTATCGGGAGAAACTCGACTACCCCTCCGCTGTCAAAACTTACCGAAGCCGCAGCGTTTTTCTTTTCCCATTCCTCCACCTCACTACATGACATATAAGCCGTTTGACAATTTTCTAATTCTGGCTTCTTTTGCTCTATCATATCTAAATAGAACTGTATAGCCATTAAACCTTTCTCTGTTACCGTATTGTCTTTTGCAATAAGACCATTTACTTTGAATGTTTCTACAACGCATTCTTTGTTGCTCATAAATTCTACTAATTCCATATTGATTTATTATTTATAGTGGATAAAATTTGTATTTTCTTGCTGTAATTGGAACACGGCAGGATAGTTCCTTTTTGAATATTGTTTTCTAAGGTATGATATTAAATTATCGAAGTTGGTAATGAATCCCTCGTTGATTAAATCAGCCACCTTCTTTTCAAGCTGCCACAGTTCGCGTTGTTTGCTTTCATCACCCTGCTTGTTGCGAAGCATTTTCTCATGTGAGTTAAACACAACCCAATTCAATGCTTCCCCAACCTTTTGCATTGCTTTCGGCATAAACTCTTTAGGAACTATCTTCTGAACGGCAGAGCCAAGTTCTTTGTAAGCATCCCCGGCATCGTTTCGATAGCGAATCATTTCATCATACACAAACCGTAACACTTTGACTTCAAAAGCCGGATTTATCCACATAGCAAATTTGATAAACAGAAGCGGATTCATCCAAACTTTATCGGGTGTTTTGCCTTCTTTCGTATTTCTACCCTTAACTTTTATAAGTAGTTGATTTTCACCAATGAGCATTTTTGCTCTATGGCTTTCATCCTCTGCAAGAGCTTTCAAAAACTCTGATGTATTATCAGATTCTAAGAATTTACTCATTTGCCTTCTCGGATTCCCTTCTACATTATTCCACTGCCGAAGCAATTCAGTTCCATCAAAATAACCATCACTCGTGCGCTGAACCACAGAAAAACTATCAATGTATCGCACCATTTCTTGATTTGTTTTCATATTATAAATTTAGATTTTACTTAACAAAGATTTCTCCCTTTTACGGGAAAGTTCACGCTTGTTTTCTTCAAGTTCTTCCCAACGATTAATAATTTTGGCTCGTAAATTTGCATCATAACCACTTGCGAGAAGCAAGCAGTCTTTTTTAGTGAGAAGATAATAAGGATCTTTTCTTTCTGCGTTATTCCCTAACTTTGTGATTTTGAACATCAATTCAAAATTGAATTTATGTTTTTCTTCCAGTTGTTCAAGGATATTGCGAATATCTCGCATTACATTTGAATGAGTTTTGCCCGTAATTTCTGCAATCTGCAAGGAGGTCATTGTTCTTTTTTTACCTTTTCCCTCATCAATAGGTATTAACTGATTAAAATTTTCCATATCTTTGCACTATAAAGTTAATGTTTTCCCCATCAGCGGCTCGGACATCTCCGCTTTTGGGGAATTATTTTGTCCGATCTTGTAGTAGGCAGGGAATCGAACCCCAATACGCCATTACTCGTACCTACTGAACCCTCCTTAGTATAATAGTCACGCTTGACATAATAGTAAAGAGAAAGGGCAAATCCCGATGAAGCCTAATGTGGTTGTCTGCCTCAAAGAGAATGCCCTATAATATTTTACTCCAGTTCATGACAACCACGTAATGAACCTAACAGCATTGTTTCCGGCGCAAATATAAAGACGATATTTTTGCCATACAACAACCTAAAAATCAAGAAAATAAATTCGGTAAACATCAGTAACAAACGGTAAGAATCGGTAAATAAAAACAGTTACATTTACTCTAAAATTTAGACACAATATAAATAATGCGCGTATCTACCGTATTGTGACGAGATGTTGGTTGTCATTTATGATACCGTTCCAATAATTTAGAAATATAAAAGGCTGTAAATAAAGATATTGCAGAACGTGTGTTAGTCCACATTCATTTTATATCTTACCATGACATTGCCATCGGCTTCAACTTTACAGTTTTTGCCATGAACATATACATAAACTTTAGCCATATCGCTTTGCCTTACATGTAGTATAGCCCGATCATATACACTCACAAAAACTTTGGCACAATCCTCCACTTCAAGAGTCAATTCACTATCATGCCGCAAATGGAGAGTAGCGGCTGTAAATTTGCTGAAAGAAAATTTGCCTGAACATTTACCGTTCAGCACATATACACCGTTGTCACCTCCGGTCACTGGTTCATCAACAAAAATATGGTTTTGATGAAGCAGACTCCGGTCAAAATTACCTTTTATATATTCCACTGTCGGATAATCGTGCTCAATACAAAAATCAATGCCTCGTATATACATTTCAATTAGTTCTTGCTGGCTTTTATTGTTTTGCCAGTCACCTTGCCATTGTGTGCAGAGGCCATACGATACGGCATGACCTCTCAATTCACTATTCAATCTATTCATAATCATACATTAAATTTGTTTACACCGTTTATATTCCTATGCAGTATATCTCTGATCTCTTCCACAAATTCCACATTCTTTGCTGTATTTATCTGTATCATTGTCAGTTGTCGCAATTGTGCTTGTGCTATTACATTATAGGCCGGGAACAATTCTTCAACCAATCTGCGTACATACTCCCGTTTGACACTCACATCAGCCCGGATTGCATTTATATAAGAAGCCAAAAGGTTAGCGGTATTTTCAGTAACATTCTGTATGCCTTTAGATAACCCACTTCCATTTTCTTCTTCCTCTTCTTTCATGCTGATACCATATTTCTTTTCCATATAGTTGTTCAGCTTGTCAAGCATGGAATAGTAATCATCGGTTTTCTCACTCACCCCCATTAGATAGTCCGCAATACTTTCCAACTCCCTTTCGTCAAGGGAAAAATCCTTGCCGAAATAACCACTCATTCCATCCTCACCGAAAAGCATCTTCTGAAGCTGTTGCATGGCCGGTTCCAAAATACTTATTTTGAGAATGGAGTTCATAACATCACCCATAATGTCGGCAACCTTATTTTTGAAAGCTTCGGCACCATCCTCGCCTTTCTGCCATGCCTCATACAAGGCATCTCCCAACTGCGAAGCCCAGTCTTTCAAATTAATACCATAGAGAGATTCAGCCGTTTCCTCGGCAAAATCCTTTATTTGCTGTTTCATCTCCGCAATCTGATTCTCATAATCAGCTACCTTGCTATCATCCGTCTTCTTTTTATCAATTTCAGCTTGCCGTTGTTTCTCCAACTCTGAAAGTTGTTCTTGCATCAAGGCACGTTGATACCCGTATGCACCACCTTCATCGTATGCCGAAACACGTTTTTGAAGTTTTTCCGCCTCCTGCTTATATTTCTGCAAAGACATCAAATCGAAGATGTTGATCTTTCCCTTATTGCGTATTGCCTCAATCTGATTATTTAATTGATTCAACCGGGTACGGTCATTTTCTGCATCTACAAGTTTTAGTTCCGTGCCACTGCCCAAGAAACGTTCAAGAATACCGTCAATTTGTTCGTATATATATTGCAACTGTTGAGCACGAAGTTTACTCTTTTCAATAGCCTTATCGAGTTTCTTATCATGCGCTTGTGCTATCTTCCCAATCCAATTTACAGCTTCACCAGCAGCGGCAGCAATACCACCAACGATTCCACCTTTGGCGAATCCCTGCCCGATATTGCTTATAGAAGACATGGCATCCTGCACATTACCCATCGTGTCGGCCATACCCTCATTGCCCAAAGCATCGAACATGGAAGACATCTGTCCTGCAAAATTGCCGACAAGATCAGCACTTTCAGCGGCACTTTCTCCCAACCGTCCGATTTTCTTTTCCAGTTTGTCGCTGTCTTTTTCAGAAGTAAAAAGTTCTTTTACATTCTTCGCTAAGGTTTTGAATGGATTTACAGCCAACTGTGCATCTTGCAACTGGGGGATGGCTTTTATCAATTTATCCAACAAAGAATAAGCACCCTTAACATTTTCAATACTACCATCATCTTTCGTAAAAAAAGAAGTAAATCCATTGGGCTTTCCATCGCTATCATAGGAAACCTTTGCATTATTCTTGATTTCCCTTGCGATACGTTCAGCCTCTTTCAAATCAGAGAATGAACGTTGCTCTTTATCTCCAAATATTTTCTCCCATTCAGGTAACAATTGTAATAAGGTCGATTTTAATTCAATCAGCTTCTTATTATATTCATCAAGATAAGCCTTCTGAACATTGTTTAGACCTGACGTATCACCAACCAACTCCCCATTTTTTCCGACACTTAATCCAGTCTTTGATGCGTACTGTTCACTTAATATTCGTATCTTTTCTATCGTTGATCTTGCATTGGCAATAACCTTTGTATCATCAAGTGCAATACTTACCTTATCTTTCTCAAATGCCTCTTTAGCATCCTTCCACACCTTAAAAAATTGCTTATATAATGGGCTGTCTTTACCTCCTAATATACTTTCTGCTTCATCGTCACTCAAAGTGAATGGAAGATCAACAGCCTTTTCTTTGAGTTTCTTTTGTACTGTATCTATTAAATATTGCGCTTCATTCTCATAATCAGTCAAAAAACCAAAAGCATAAGTTGAAGCATCCTTCTTACTTGCACCGGCATTGATAAGCTGCTTGTATATATCCCATTTCTTTGAAACATCAGACACGTACCTTTCAAGTTCCTTTGTGGCCTTATCCGAAGCTTCTTTCATAGCGTTGGCATCAATATCCGAAAGCACTTTCCGTATAGAAACTTTCAATTCCATACGCTCTTTGGTCTTATCGTCAAGCTGGTTAAGAATCTTATTCAATTCATCCCGATAATTTTCAATATTCACCGGTTCTTTACCTTTAAATAAGGGATCAAAAAGACCCGATTCTATAACCTTTTTGGCAGCTTCTTCTTTTCCAGCAATATCAGTCCACTTCTTATATTCAGAATATGCCTCCTTTAGTAAGTTTACCCGTTCTTTCAATCTTTCGGCGAAGGCATCCTTTTTGCTCTTATTCTTACTTGGATCAGTGAGAGAAAAACCGATTTCTTTGGCTCCTTTCTCGCCGGCTTGCATTATGTCGAAAGTCTTTTTATAATCTGATACAATTTGCTTCTGCCAATCAGGAATCTTTGATAAGTCAATGGTTCCAATACCTGATAAATCTATTCCGGCCTTAATCAATATCGGCTTCAATTGATTTGTTGTCTCTTTCGCTTCCTTGTACGCTTTTTGTATTCCTTCAATGATTTTCTCTGAATCTGTGGAAACCTTTATTTGGGCTTCAAATTGCCCATCTGTAGCTTCATTGAACTTTTTCTGCAAGTCTGACAAGCTCTGAATAGTTTCTGCATATTCAGCATTAATCTTGATATTGAATTGCTTTTCAAGAATCTCACCATTAAGAAATTTCCGTATATCTACCGGCATTTCTTTAAATTGATCCAAGAAAGAACTTATATCCAAACCGATAGCTATTTTTTGAGCGTCACTCAAATTGTCTAAATTCCAACCGACAGCTTGCAATCGTGACTTATATTCAGATATGAAACTATACATATCCGGTGACACTTCTTCCTCAAAAACACGTTTAGAGTTTTCCCATGCCTTCCGTAGCTGAAAAATATCATCTCTATATCCTCCCATGAAGGGTAACTCATTATTCAAACTGGCCAATGCCTTGGGGTATTCTTTGATTATATCTAACTGCTCTTTCAATGATTTGCCCGAAGCAACTTTAGCAAAATCATCATACTTGGCTACAACTTTCTGCATGGCAGTATAATATTCTATATAGTTACCAGCCATACGGTCTATAATCTTGTTTATATGCTTCTCTGCCTTGATGTAGTCTTCAACATTTTCACTAAAACTTTCATCAAAATAACCATCAGTAGCATCATTAGCATATTCAGAAGTACCTCTTATGTCGTTCAACAGTCTATAAGCCTCTTTTGTATCATTCAAAGCATTCCGAAGCAATATATATTGTTCTGCAAGGCTTTTAACTGTATTTCCTTCATCATCAGTCTTAAACGTTTCATTAAAAGTATCTGCCCAAACCGGAGAATAATCCTTTAATGCTGTTTTCATTTCTTCAATGGAAGAAATTAGTGAGGCATCATTCGCCTTAAAAGGATCAACATCAGCAAATTTTTGAGCTTCTTTCGTTAAATTCTTGAAACCGTCTTGTGCTCTCGTTGTCAACTCGGAAATACGCTCGTTCATTTCGTCAACCTTTTGCCCGGACTTATACCATAATTCAGCAATGGCAGTAAGCCCAGTAAACAAAAGCATGTATGGATTAAAAAGCAAACCTTTTAATGCAACTCCTACTTGTTTTATACCATAACCCAATGAGATCATTGCTACACGCCATTTACTTGTTGAAAGTGCAGCCGACATTTCAGCACGAGATATACCAAGTAGCTGCACAATATGACCGGCTTGTCCTGATTTCAATTTTCCAAGTGCCATTAACCGCAAGGCATACTCCTTAGTTAAAGCTCCACTACTTGCCAACGCTTTCCAATCTGCGGTTGTCATAGTATTACTTGAAGCTATAAGTCCTTTTTCCGCATTAGTAAGTGTACGATAACTGGATGCGACAACAAGATTGGCTGCTGCCTTTTGCTTGGCAGCAAGCGTACTTTTTATAAGAGCCGCACTTTCATTCCCAATCAAGCGGTTTGCGCCAAATGTAGCTACCTTATATACTCCAAAGGCTCCAACGGCAGCTTCGATAGCCGGTACAACTTCTTTCCAATTTTGTGCAAGGGTGGTAAGGCTTTCGGCAGTCCATTTCAATGTACTACCCATTGACTCCGCAATATCACCAAGCATAATGTCAATCGCATCAGCCAAGTTCTTCCATTTGGACTTAACTGATTCTGAAAGAACTTCCTGCATGTTATTAAACATGCCACCATCATCCGTAAGTTCCCAAAGAACATCTTTTACATCCTCAAACGTAACCTTCTTTTTCGAGATCATATCAAGCACTTCACCGGCACTGACAATACGGCCTTCCAACTTACTGAATCGTTCAGCCAGTTTATCCACCATAGGAATGTTCGCTTCCGTTAATTGTCTTAATTCCGTACCCTTCAAAAATTTAGCAGCCTTTATCTGACCGTAAGCCAATATGATACGCCCCATATCAACACCTACACCGGCTGATATATCAGCCAGCCTTTTCATGGTATCATACAATTCATTGTATGGTATAGAATATGCGGAAAGTTGCTTGGCATACTGATTCAAATCCACAATCCCGAACGGAGAAGCAACAGCCAGTTTCTTAATCTGATTGAATATGGTTGTAGCTTTGCCTTCATCTTGCAGGATAGAGGCCATTGCTATTTTCTGATTTTCCAACTCACCACCAATATCAACCACCGCACGCAAGAAATTTTGTGCCGCATAAATGGAGTATAACCCTAAAAATTCATTTCTAAGCTGTCCGACAATACTCAACTGGCTGTTCATTGCTCCATTCATATTGAGAGTGGCTGTCATGTGCCGTCTTGCTGCATTGGCTGACCTCTCACGGGCATTAGCCAAATCCAGTTCAGCTTTGGCGGCACGTGCGGCTCTTTGTCGCGCAAGCTCACGTGCGGCTGCGGCAGAAGCCTCCGCTTTGGTTTGGATGGCGGCGGCTTTGGCGGCACGTAAATCACTTGCTGTAAAGTTCGTATTCAAACCGGCGGCTTGCAAAGCTGCACGGACGGCTTGTGTGGTACTGGCCTTATCCACTACCACGTTAATCTTAAACTTCTCACTTTGAAGCAAAGTCTTCATATCACCAACCAACTTCTTCTTGTCAAAACTCACATCAAGTTTTGCCTGCAAGTCTTTGGTAATTTCTGCTTTCAATTTTTTACGTTGTTCCGCTGTCTTATCACGGAATAAAATGTCGAAGTAGAGGTTTCCGAGATCAGCCATTTCGCACCTCCTTTCTGGACTGCCGCGTTTTCATTATTCTTTCACGTAATTCAGTACTCCACTTATTTCCAACGGAATTATGATTATTCCTCATTGCCACGGACTTTTTCTTTCTTGTTTCATCAGAGTCTTTCCTACCTTTATTGCAAACATGGTATCTTTGCCGTGTTATGGGATTCAAACGATTCTCCTTGCGAGTCACCCAATGAAGATTTTCAACACGATTGTCTGTTCTAATCGTATTGATATGATCGACCTCCGGTTTATTATCGGGATTAGGAATAAAAGCCTCCGCAACAAGTCGATGGACTAATAAAGTCTTTATCTTACCTTTCTCATAGTAATTTATGGCAGGATAACCTCTTATAAATTTAAATTTCAATATCCTACCATTACTTCCAATAACCCGTCCCAATGAAGAAACCATATATTTATTACGGTTTCCTATATTTGTAGATTTCCAAATTTCGTGTTCCATGTGTTTGTGCTACTTATAATCATTGATGTTAATTACCGTTTCTCCATCACCGTATTTATCTTTCCAGCGTTTAGCGGCATCCTCTATTTCGCTTACGGAAGGGGATTTGAAGTTCTTTGTATCGTGTTTCTTTTCCTTACTGTCCTTGTCATAATCTGTAATCACAATAGACACATCCATTGCCAATAGTTCTATTTGGGCATTTGTAAGTACCCAATAAATACCAAACAAAGGCTTACTTATTGGAATCCCAAATAGTCTCAAAGGCTCTGTCAACCACGGATAGGATTTGCCTATTTCCCACGTTTGTCCGTAGCTGGTTCGTGAAGGATATGCTCTGCTTCCTCTTTTGTCATTGTCATCATCGTATCCTTCATCGCGGTCAGATATATGGTAGCTGTCAAGTAATCTTCCACTGGAATTTTTTTTTTGCCGACAGCTATAACCTTCATCAGCTCATGATCTCCATATTGTTTGATATAAAAGAACCAACGCCACAAAAAGGGATAGAGGAACTTGATTTTCCAATATCCATTCAAAATGATAGCGGCTGCACATTGACAACTGATCTTATCATCATTTCCTGATTTCTGCATGGTACTGGTGAATTTGCGTATAGTCCCTCTTTTCAGCCACGAAATACCATATTTCTTCCCCCTGACTTCCACATAATCCACACTGTCTTCCATCACATCATTCAATAATCTCTCATCCTCTGGCTTAGGAAGTGTTATATCATTTTCTTTTGTCATATTTTATTGTGTTTTATACGAAAAAAGGTGGTGGCCGGTATCAAGTAGCTCACCACCTTTTCGCTGATATGAATTTTGCAAAGTGTTATATCCTAAACTTTTTAGTCGGATGCTTTTTTACGTAAAATGTAAATAGAGGCCCCCTTAGCATCATTCAACGGAGAAACAGATACATTAAAGTACCCCGGCTTGTCCTGCTCGCTGACGAGGTTGCTATACCCCTCGATATTCGGTAAGAACAAGGCTGTTTGACGGTCTTCACTACGCATGAAGAGTCCTCCGGTTACTTTCTTCGGTTCAATATTGTAACCTTCACCTTCATAAGTCTCACCATCAATCGTAGTAGTCATAGTCACTGTTTCCGCTTTCTTGTTCAGTAACAAGTCATTGATTTTTCCTGCCACGGAAGGTACTTGAAACTGAATATCGGAATCTCCGGCATTAGCAACGGAAGTCCAAGTGGCACCGGTTGTCAACTTGATCTTGGAAACATCGGCAGCTCCGGTATCAAATGTAACTCCATCAGAGAGTACCGGTAGCTCCATATCAAAAGCCGCTAAAGTTGCGAGGTCACTATTGACTTTGGACACATAATAAACCTCCTTCATTTGATTAAAGAGCACCTTTAACTCTTCCAGTTTGGTAGTAATAGAAATCTCTGCCATAATCGTATTTTTTTAAGTTTGTGTCATTTGTTTATTATTAGCTTCGCTTGTATAATTAAAGAATGAAAACCGAGTCCGTCATTTCCTCCGGGAAGTAATCGTGGACTTACAGCTGAAAACAATTCCGTCACTATTGGAAATTTTGAAACCACTTCCATTTGCATTTCATCCAAACGGACTGTATTCTCAATACCGTTTGAGCGATCATGCGCAAAGACGTTTATCTGACAGTAAGTGTCTTGGTAGGTACTTCCTTTATCTTGGATAGTTTGTGGCAGCCGGATAACAACAAAGTCCTTCATTGCCTTTTGTTCAGCAGCCGGACGATCTGTTATAAAAACTTTTTCACTAATGCCGGTTACTGCATCAGCGATTTGTTTTAATATATCCATACGTCTATAAACTATCCGTCCCATTATCTCATTGGTTTAAAGTTCTTGAACAATGTGTTTTGTGCCCTTTGAAATGTTCCGGTCAGAACATCTGCATTCAACACATTCTCCAAATAGGTTGAATATTCAGTACCCGTACACATTACTATCTCAAACCCTTTACGTGATTCTGACTTATATTTTTTCAAGAAATCAAAGGAGAATGCTTCACCATACCCCTTATCAGTTTCCACCGTTCCGGTAAAACGTCTGCTCTGATTATCATAACTGACACCTACAAATGTTTCACCTTTAGTCAGCTTCACTCTCACCGGCTGTTTCATTGAATCACCACTACAAACGAAATAGGAAAATCTACCGTCCATGAATAATCCGCACGCATAACTGGTTATTGTATTACCCGTAAGATTCCGAAAGCCAGACTTATTATCAAGTGCATCTTGGATAAGGTCTTCACAACATTTAATCAAGACATCAAAGATATATCCTGAAACAAGTTCCTTTGCTTTTTTCATTCCTTCGTCAAACAATATGTCATTACTCCGGTTATCCATAGGTTAATTCTTTGCAAGATTGAAATACACAGTTGTTCCCAAATTTCCAGCATAGCTATCAGTAACCATACATTGAGTGAAAGTGCCTTGTCTGTCCGTAACATCTATCAAATCACCGGCCAATATCCCTTCAACAATTTCGGGAAGGCTCAACAGATAATCGCTTTTTATCACATTATCAGTTTTGAATGTTCTCAAATTTGTACTACCTTCCTTTCGGCATATACCTTCATACAAGATCACTTTCTTACCATCACTGAAAGAATCCTCACCTATAATTCGGTAAACAGTACATTTGTGCGGATGCCGTGGATTGTTCACTTTCATACTCAAAAATTGACAATTCTGATTTTACTACCCTTTACAACTTCTTCATCCCATTTTTCATACAGTTCTTTCGCCATTTCACGTAGTTGTCGCTTGTCGTATGCGCTGGTCTGCCAACCCCCTTCCTTATGCTTCCATCCCCCGTCACTGTCTTCGGTATCATTCTTACTGCTTGGAGTGCTTGCACACCACATGTAAATATCGGCAGTGGCAAGATCAAGCTGTCTTTCAGTCAGTTCACTTACCATTGTTCCAAAAGCGATTTTCCGCTTGACAAGAACCCTTTTGAGGGCGTTATCCGCTATTTCATAAGCGGTTGCGCCACTCAAAAAGTCCTCAATGGTCATATCTTCCGTATGAAAAAGTTCCTCACTCATTCTTGCATGAAGTTAAGACTTACACGGTCACAGTAGAGATAAACATATACTGCGGCATTCTCGGTACACACATTTGGGCAGCTTCACTTTCAATATAAATTGAATGAGTTTCAGGATTGGCTCTCTGTGTCAGTTTCAAACGTCCACCGTCATAAGAAGCAACCTTGTTAGCCTCGTAACCCAAAGTCAAAGGTTCCACACCTTGAATGGTACCGATCTGACCTACCGGTATGAATGCAATGTTGGTAGCCTTGAAATTTTCCACTTGTTCAGTGATAAGATCAGGCTGTCCGTCCGTATCCTTACCGGGTTTATCAACAAAAGCATAGCTGTCACGTGGTACGATTTCATCCACCTTAACCAATTTCTTGAAAATGGCTTTCAGCCGGTCTTCATCTTCATTCTGTGCATTGGCAATAACTGTACTATCATCCGTAACAGTCGGATAGAGGGAATGACCGATACGTTTAAGAACTGCGGTATGAGTCATTAAATCATCCCACAAGTCCTGCGCCAGTTCCATCCTAATCTTGCCTAAATAATGATATTTACGGCGAATCTCTTTCACTCTGTTCTTTATATCCATAATCGGATCAGAGGCAGAGCCTTGATTTGCCGGAATATGTTCATCCTTAATCCACCAACGGCTTGTACCGGTCAATACTTGATAATGGTTTTCAGGGATATTAAAATCAATAGTGATACCTTTCAAGCCACGTGGGTTGTTATCAGTATCAATAGTGAACTTACCCGTGGAAACAATTCTCATTCGCTGGTGAGTAAGCGCATTGTAATACGATCCGATAAGACCGTCAGCACTTTCATCAAGCAAGCCCAAGAATACATTCTGCATCTCTTCCGTCAATGCGGACATGCCTACCCGTTGCAACAGTTGTAATTGTTGTCTTACAGTCACACGGTTCAAACGATAGAACTTCTTTTGAGTCGGGATGTTACCCGTCCGTCCTTCGAGTTCTCCCAATGCAGCTTCATAGCCCGGACTTTCCGGATCAACGTAAGCTGGCAGCGTTTTAACGCCGAGGCTCGTAATAAGCTGGGAGAAAGTATAATCCAACTTGGTTGCTTCAAATTCAAAACCATCAATTTGGAGAAGGTCATACTTCTCCTTGTAACGGTCAATAAATTCTTGCCAAGTGTCCCCACCAAGCCCATATTCGATAACCTTGTACAAATCAATAGGAAGTGTATTCATACAATTGTCGTGTTTTAAATGTTATTTTCAAATTCTTCTACTGCACCCATACAATTTGAGGAAGTGTAGTAATCTTTTGCAGGATAGCAACCACTTTTTCGTCAAACATGTACTGATAAATCTCTCCGGCATAGACTACTGTCCCACTGGCCTTCGTGTTTTCACTGGCTACAAGAACATCTTCTTGCAAATAGCCATTAATACCAAGAGTGGTAATATCTGATTCAGCCGCCTTAATCTGTTCGTCCGTATAGGCTTTAAAAGTCTTGCCTGAAAGATCAAACTTCACTGCTGTACCGGCAGGAATCTTGCCAACCGCAACCCAATCGGAAATGTTACTCACCATACCACCGCCCGGATAACGGTGACGGATTTCACGCCACACTTTACGGGCATGTCCGTATTTCACAGTGTTCACATCAAACGTGTTACCCATTGTTCCCATACATTTACTGTTTTAGAGTTAATAATTTCAATTCTTCTTCCAGCCTTCCTTCTTGCCTTTACGTTCAAAGTATCTGCTGGCTGCATTGTGTTGTGTTCCACCTGAACCGTCAGAAGTTCTTGGGGCAGTGCCATATCCCCTGCACGCTTTATATTCTGCATCATATTTCGGCAGAAATTCAGTAACCAGTTCATCCACAGTTTTCTTGGTATCGAAAGTTACCCCTTGTAAGGTCTTGCTCAACACATAATCATCATTCGCTTGCTTGGCCTTCATTGCAGCCGTAACTTTCTTTAGCAGGTCAGCTTGAACCTTTTTGCTGTCTTCTGCATCTAAACGTGCTTCTAATTCTTTCAGCTTCTTCTCCAGTTCATCATCGTTTTTCGGTGGTACCGGTGGAGTTGGAGGTGTCGGGGGAGTCGGTTGGGGCTTATAGTTTTTCTTAAAGTCCTCAACTTTGGTTGCGACATCGTGGTTGTATTGCCCTTGCATCCCTTTCAGAAAACCCACTGCTTTGTTCCAATAAGCCTCGTCAGGCTCCGAACCTTCGGCTATGGGATTAAGTTCTATATACGTCTGTAATGTCTGCGGTGAAAAACTGGTTTCTCCAAGTTTCTCGCTTAATGTGGATAAGATTTTTTCTTGTTCCATCGTGTTTATTTTGTGTTTATGTTGAATAAAAAAAGAGTCAGACAATGCTTTTTGCATCAATCTGACTCTTTGGTCTTATTTTTCATTTAATAGTGGGCAGTATTGGACTCGAACCAATGAAGACGAAAGCCAATAGATTTACAGTCTATCCCGTTTGCCACTTCGGTAACTACCCGTTTTGCGGAAGTAGAAGGATTCAAACCTCCGAAGCCTTTCAGCTTGCCTCTTTAGCAAAGAGGTGGTATCGTTCACTCACCCATACTTCCAATATGCGGCCTACAAGACATCTCTGTGAAACCACCGCATTTCCCTTGTACTTCGGACGTTATTCATTTTGTGTAGCGTATCAGAGAATCGAACTCTGGTTTCCACCGTGAAAAGGTGACGACCTAACCGTTAGTCGAATACGCCATTTGTTGAGATACAAGGATTTGAACCTTGAATAGCAGAACCAAAATCTGCTGTGTTGCCATTACACCATATCTCAATATGCGCGAAGAGAAGGACTCGAACCCCCGACAATCAGGTTTGGAATCTGACGTTCTTCCAACTGAACTATCTCCGCTTCATTGCGCCCGGTGATAGAATCGAACTACCAACCTTTACATTAACAGTGTATTGCTCTACCTATTGAGCTAACCGGACAATATACCTATACTCACCTGACCTGCGATACCCCCATTATGGCGTACCTGTGGGAATCGAACCACACCGTATAGGTTTTGTGGAAAGAGATGAAATCGAATCACCTTAACCGGATTTTCAGTCCGGCGCATACACCACGTCTGCCATCTTTCCATATTCTCCCTTTATCCCCATACGCCGCATCGAAGGGAGAAACAATGCAGCAACTCCAACTATTGTTGCGGAGATTCGACTCGAACGAATGACCTTTGGGCTATGATCCCAACGAGCTACCAGCTGCTCCACTCCGCGATATTATCCTGAAAACTACTTTGTACCTACAATATCCACATTTATGTAGCTCTTGCATCTACGACACTTCACTCTCAATATAACAACACCATTGACATAGCTTATATCAGTTAGTTTCTGACCGCATATCGGACATAAAACTATCTTGTTGTATATTTCCCTTTGATCTGCATCTTTATCCGCACTAACTTTTATCATACTCCATGTTTTCGTTGCAAATATATGTACTGGATTTCTTTTCTCAAAACATTTTTGATATTATTTTCTATTAAAATGTAGAAAATAATACTCTTTATGCGTATTTTTGTACTGTAATATTAGAATCAGAGCTTATAGGCCGGTCTCCACATGTGTAATGTGAGGATCGGTTTTCTTTTTATGGAGAAATATAGTGGAATAAAAACGGTTAATGCCAGTTTGGTGCTTGATTATGAATATATCCAAATGTTAAGGGACGCGGATAGGAAAATTCCTAATCCGAATAAGATAATCGCACAAGGTGGAGGGCAGGAAAACATGCTCTCCACCCCGGCTGATATTACCATCTGTGGGGGATGCCGTGGGGGAAGTAAAACTTTTACTCTTCTTATGGAAACATTGAAAGATATAAAAAATAAAAACTTCCGTTCTGTTCTTCTCCGGCATGAGATAGACGATCTCTCTGATATGGTAGAAACATCATCCACCTTATATGATGATTTTGGGGAATACAACAAGTCCAAAAACGACATGCGTTGGAATTTCTATAAAGGTGGATTTTTAAAATTCAGCTATCATGCTGACACACTTGACGATTTCAAAAAGCGTTTTCAAGGTAAACAGTTCGCATATATAGGTGTGGATGAAATAACCCACATGGAATATCTCAAATTCAAATACCTTATCACTTGTAACCGTAACGCCTTTCATATCCGTAACCGCTTTATTGGAACATGTAACCCTGATCCTGACAGCTGGGTTGCAAAATTCATTGACTGGTGGATCGGAGAAGACGGTCTTCCAATCCCGGAACGTGATGGCAGAGTCCGATATTGCTTTATGGACGGGGACAATGTTTCAGGTATATATTGGGGAAATACCCGTGAGGAAGTATATGAGCAATGCAAGGATATTATACACGCCTACTGGAAGCCGGAGTATGAGCAATATGGTACACCACAAGAACTGTTTATCAAGTCAGTTACTTTTATTGAAGCAAAACTTTCCGATAATGTAAAACTGATGTCTTCTGATCCGACTTATTTGGCTAACCTTGTCAACCAGTCAGACGAACAACGCGCACGCGATCTTGACGGTAACTGGAAATACAAAGCTGCCGGAGATGATATAATAAAGCTGACTCACATGGAAGCCTTATACCGCAATTCCATGCAGATAGGTGATGGAATACGCCGGGTATCGTGTGATGCGGCATTTGAGGGTGGCGACAGTCTTGTCATGTGGCTGTGGGAAGGATGGCATATAAGAGACATATTTGTTTGCAAACTTGACAGCAAGAAAACAGTCGATACCGTAAAAGCGGTGCTGGAAGAATGGCATGTAAGGGAAGAATGCTTCACCTATGACCTTAACGGACTCGGACAAATATTCAAAGGTTTTTTCCCGAATGCAATCCCATTCAATAACAAAGAAGCCGTGGAAGAGAAATTCAAATACATCTATACGAATTTAAAATCACAAGCGGCATATCTGTTCGCACAAAAAATTATCAACCGGGAGATTTCCATTGAACCGACTCTTCTTGAACGCAAGTTCTCCGGCAAAGGGTTTGAGAAAGTTCCCCTTAGACAGATTCTCGACAAGGAAAGGAAAGCGATACGAAAGGATGAAGACAGTGAAGAGAAAGGCTGGACTATTATCAAGAAGATTATAATGAAAAAATTAGTAGGCCATTCTCCCGACTTCATAGAAGCATTGCTTATGCGAATGATTTTTGAAATTAAACATAAACGCAAACACATAAAAGGTTTAGGATTAATATGATAGCAGAGATTCTTACAAAAAAGCCTTTTGCAAGGGTTACTCCCGAAGGTTACTTGCAAGGCAGGATTACGAGCGATTTAAGAAACGCATCGTTCACAAACAACAGTGATAGGCTGACATGGCAGCTCATTTCGCAGGCTGATTTTATCCGTGAGTTTTATCCTTCAGGGCACAAGATCAATTCGGAATTGTTTTACCCGGACAGACTGAAATATGACGAAGAGAAGAAACGGTTCTTCCAGGAGAAAGTATTCCGTGCTTCTTTTCCCTTTCAGATGATAATCACTATCCAACAACTTGTACATCTATGTGGCAATGACATTCATCATGAGCTGACCGATACCAAAGTTGATGAAAGTTCACGGGAAATATTTCTCGAATTTCAAAAAGGGTGGCTGGATAAGAATATGGAGATTGTATTTTACGAATATGCCAAAAGTGTAAAAATAACGGGAGATGCAGCAATCGTATTCTATATGAATGAAGGCAAGGTGTTCACCAAGAATCTCTCCTATTTTGATGGTGACACTCTTTATCCTCACTACGATTCCATAACCGGTCAAATGACACTGTTTGCCCGACGATACAGCGACTATGACGAAGAGGGAAAGGAACTCATTTCTTGGGTAGAAGTGTGGGACAATAAAAAAATGTACCGTTACCGTCAAGATAAAAGGGGAATAGCCGGAGTAATAAACAAAGTGAAACAGTATTTCGGTATTGAAGGATATACATTAGTGGAAGAACACGATCATGGATTTACCGAATGTCCGGTTGTATATTATCGGGACAAACACGGTGCCTGCTGGAGCTTTTCACAAGATAATATCGACAAGTACGAACTGGCTATTTCCCATTTGTGTCAAAACAATATGGCATACGCATTTCCAATCATGTTACTTAAAGGTGAAGATGTTGAGATTCAGGGAGATATGTATGGTGCGGTAAAAGCTATCACTATGGGGAAGGATGATGATGCAGGCTTTATGAATCGTCCCGAAGCATCACAATCATTTGAACTTCAAATTAATACATTACTTAAAATGATTTTTATGGGGAGTTTTGTTGTCATGCCTCCCGAAGTAAAGTCAGGAGATTTGCCGGGTGTTGCTATCAAGCTGATCTATTCACCATCTTTGGAAAAAGCCATGATTGACTGCAAGGAATTTGACGAATCAATAGACAAAATGAAACGGCTGTTCCTGCACGGATATGGAACAGAAAAAGGCCAACTTACCAAATTCCTCAATTTGAAAATCTTTTCGTGGGCGGTTCCATACGTCCACCAAAATGCAGCCGAATTGGTATCGAACTTGGTACAATTAGTCGGTGCCGGTATTTTATCAAAAGAAACCGGTTCGGAAGAATCCGGTTATGGGAAAAACAATGAATGGGATCGTATCATGCGTGAATATAAGGAACAGCAACAAGCTGACTTGCTATATCAACTGAAAATCAAGAAAAATGAAAGTAAAGAGGGTAATGCAAAATGATCTGTACCAAAACGCGGAGCGCGAAAGCAATCTCGTACTCCGCGCTCCGAATCCAATGTAACTATACATCGGAAAAAGCCGCCTCTGCCTACATAAAATAGACAGAGGCTTTACTTTTTCAACAACTTGGTTGATAAGCTTGTGTTATAACAAGTCAACTTCTACATTGCAAATGTAATGAATGAATTGAATATGACACTACTTTCGATACAATTTTTTATTATAAGGCTTTCGAGGATATTTCCGGTTAAGCTTCTTTTGCAGATCATCATTGATACTTTCATTCAGAAGGATTTTAGAGTTTAGCACCCGGACTTCTCCAGTAAGTTCCATAATAGTTTTGGATTGTGTCGCATTTTGTTTTGAAAGTTCAACATTGGCAATAGCCAGTTTGCTGCATTCTGATGCAAGATGATTGAGTTTCTTTGTGCTGATTAATGATATTCCAAACATAATAATTCTGATATTTAACCTATTAAATAATTATATTGCTGATACGGGAACAGCAAAGCATTTACAATGGCCGTGATACGGTGGTAATTTGTCCCATTCCACATGAAATCCGACTTCATCGTCACAAATGTTACAAGGATAGGAGCTGCCACGCATGACAAAGAACCCTATGGCTCCACTGGCTTTAGCTTGCAATTCCCAATGCTTCATCCAACCCTCTGCCACAGCATACTCCGTCAAATCTGACAGTGCAGTCCAAGAGCTTACAGTACGTCCTACTCCAAAAGACTCCTGAACACCGATTCTTGAAATAATAGAATAACCCTTTGAAATAGCTCTCTGTATATGCTCATTAAGCAATGGCGTTTTTACCGACTGCCTGATAGATGAAAGTAGTTTGTCTTTGGAAAGGTTCAGTAGTAATCCAGCGGCAATGGCCGTTTCAACCTCCTTTGAAAACCGGTCAACATATTCTCTTGCGCGTTGTGTGAAGGTTTTGCCGTATGATTCTCGCGTTATATATGTTATGATTACATCCTTATTGTCCTCATGTGTCGCTACTGCCAAAGTATAAGTATAGTCTTCAATTATTTCAAGAAGGGATAAAATTATGGCATCCACTTCCTCCTGCAACTGTCTGTTTGCTGCAAAACGGAATAATTCAGGGCTGATCTTGTACCGGTATGAAATATCTATAATTTGTTTTGCCGCCTCGATCATCACAATTTGAAGATTAGTGCGCATGGACAGCTCCACATCCAGACGTTGACGGAGATATTCTTTGGCCTCTTCAATTTCCTTATCAGTCGGTATCCTCATTTTTACGTTCCTCCTTAATACCTTCCTTGATACTATTCATGCTTCTTTCTTCTTCCAGTATCTTGGCATCATCTTCCGGTGATACCGATTGCTGCAAGCTTCGTAGCCGTTCGGTAAGATCAGAATAGCTTTTAAAAAATTCTTCCATAAACTTAACATCGGGAGTTGCATTACTGATAAGGAAACATACTTTGATCCATGTTTCTAAATATTCTCGAAGTTCCTTATTGTTGGCTAACTCCCGAATCCGAGAGAACATTCCGTTGTCATCCCGAAAACGCATACTCCAAAAACCTGACACTGCCTTAATGCTGATCCAGTCATGTTCACTACCATTATCTCTCGTAACAATAAAGTTACCTACCTGAATACCGTTTGTTTTTTTGCCCATACATGTCTTTATTTAATTGTTTCTCAATATATTGTTTCCTTTTATAGCGCATTTTTCCAATATCAAAGTTATACCTCCACCATTTTTTCCTTATGCAAAACAGATGTGTCGGAATTGGAATGCCCAAATGCACATATCTATATGCAGCCTTTTCCTTCCAATTTCTACTCATAATCAAACATCTACAATTTCAAATTCATCCGCATGTTTTTCTCCAATCCACAGTCTTTTTTGATTTTCAGTAGCCGTCTCATAAATTCTTCCTCTCTTGGAAAGATTTCTTTTCCTGAAAATAGCTTCTTCTCCTAATTCGTTATACATTTTTATTGAAGGTGATAATCCCTTTGCCCTGCAAAAGAACAGTCCCGTTTCCTTATGTCTAAATTTTACTGCCATTCTTATTCCTCCCACGGATTTTCATCTTCTTCCTCAACGTAAATCCGTTTTAATTTGTCCGATACTTCTTTTAATTCACGCTTCATTTGATTTATATGAAATTCAACTGGCATAGGAATTTCCAATGCTCCCCGCAGGTTATCAATTCTTTCAATAATCTCTGCAAATTCATCCGGTGCGATCATACTATTTGGTTCTTACTTTTAATTGTTTGATAATCTTCTCCACAGCGTCCAATTCAAAAACTGTTGTTCTTTTCTCCATGTGGTACGTCCCTTCCAGTTTCTTCTCCCGGAACAAACGCTGGACTTGATAAATGCTTAATGACAAGCAGGCCGCAAGTCCTTCATGGGTATAGGCATATCGTTTGCCATCTTTGTAAACCGGTTTGGCGATCCTTTGCTTATAGTTGCCCCGTAGGTCTTCCCGTTTCTCATAATAGAGTTTTTCCGTCAAGGCTGTTCCATATAAGCCATATACCTGACCGTTCGGGGTTCTTTTTTTGCGATAACCGGCTTCCGAAAGAATACGTCCGAATACTGTCACATTCTCTTCTTTGGCATTATTGTCCTTACACCATTTGCAGTATTTCCGGTACAGAATGGCCGAAGACATCCATTTGGGTTCAATATCGGCAATTTCCTCATATCGGCACAGATAGTTCATTTGATACATGAACTTCATTACGGTACTACTTTCCGACTGATATTCATCCATGACATTTTCAAGTTCCTTACTGTCCGTCAACTTATAACCATTGGCGATAAAACGGTCACGACCTTCCAATATCCAGTTGAATATAGCCGGGTATTCGGCTTCCAAATCCCGTGACAGTTCTTTTTTCTGCCGGGCTTTGGGTATCTCCACTTCAAAAGGAATAATGCAAATACGCCGTCTCATTCCATAGCTCCAATCTTTCAAATATGGCATTTGGTTGGCATTTGCCATCAACAAGGGAATATTGTAAGCAGTAAAGTTGTCACCATAAATAGGCCGGGCTTCGGTAGGCTCACCACTAATAAGACTTTTCAACGTGTCACTATCCTTACCAAACTCTAACGCTTGTATTTCAGAACAGTAGTTCAACCGCTTGCCATTGATGAAAGCGATATTCTTTTTTCTTTCATTTCCAGTAATCAATGCACCTATACCGAAATTGCTGACATTCTCCCGGCCAAGTATGCCCATGATTGTTTCAAAAACCACACTTTTTCCATTGGAACCGGAGCCACGAAGAACAAGCATCTGTCTCTTATACACATCTGACGCTGCCGACGACTAG
>ENA-OYCP01000042-OYCP01000042.1-human-gut-metagenome-genome-assembly--contig:-NODE-42-length-30987-cov-6.555283_pt1 | contig 30987 bp, 37 predicted proteins | sample MGYA00243454_ERZ652875 | MGnify/ENA primary metagenome ERZ652875 (study PRJEB26926, sample SAMN06164783) | human gut metagenome | biome: ENVO:00009003; feature: ENVO:2100002; material: ENVO:00002003... | reverse complement strand
ACTGTAAATCCGTTGTCACAGACTACGATGGTTCGAATCCATCCCCGTCCACCATAAAAGAAACCTCTTTTGTCTGCCAAGACAAGAGAGGTTTTTTCTTGCTTTCAGGGCAAAACACAGGGCGAATATTACAAAAACGGGCTTTGGAGCGGTCGATTGGCTGCTACGGAGCTCGATTTTTTGCTTTCAGCGGCAGAAATTGCCCGAAAACACCGGTGTACTTTTTGCGTTTCTTTGCTCCGCAGAAAAGACAAAAGTGTTTAAGAGGTAGGACTTGAACCATAAAACCACGCAGATAAAGAGCCTTAAATAAGAGTATATCTGCATGGGAAGGCAGTGACAGGCTCAAGTTTTCCCTTCTGTTCGTTCCGGTTGAGATAATAGATTTTATTTTGAAATATGCTGAAGTCTGTTGAAAATAGGGCGATTATGTGGAATAATAATCAAAACCTTGATGTGCCATTCACCAAGGCAGAATCAGAAACGGAGGAAGCCACGATGGCTTATTCATACAACAGGCTTTGGAAACTGATGATTGATAAGAAAATCAACAAAACCACACTTCGTCGTGAGGCAGGCATCACATCAAACGCCATGGCAAAAAACGGGTAAGGATGAACCTGCTGCAGAAGATCCGAACATCATCTATGATCCTTTCTGCGTATGCTCAAAAACTCTTTTCCGGTGTAAAAAATGTTCAATGCCAGCAACATGGCACGGTAAAGGAGTACGCCGACAGCAAGAATAAGCTGAAAGTCACGCCATTCTGAGTAAGAGACAGTTCGGAAGCCCAGCACGCAAAGATGACACAACCTATAGGCGATGGGAATCAAAAACAAATACTCTACCCAACGGCGGAAGTGTTCTTTCTGACGTGCACCCCACCAGAGCGCACCGAGGATGATAAACAGAACAATGTTGCGCATATTCTTTTTCAATACTCCAAGCATCGCTATACAGCGCAAGACAGGAACACCGCAAGAGGTGTCCCTGCCTTTTCTGATGGGCTGTTTGGCAAATGCAACCCGCGCAAGCTGCCGCTGAAGTTACCGTCAGCGGCGGGCATCATTTCTCACTCCACCAACGCCTTGCCCAAGGCACGGCAGGCGTCAAGTGCCGCATCGTCGGGAGTCTCCGTGCAGATCACGCTCTCGCAAACGAGGTTCACCCCTGCGCTGTCGCAGTCCCTCTCCCAAGTACGCATCCACTCGCCGTCGCCCCAGCCGTAGGAGCCGAGCAGCGCCACGCGTTTGCCGCCAAGGCTGCGCTTGCAGGCATCGAACATGGGCCGGAACTCCGTTTCCTCCAGCACCTCGGCGCCCATGGCGGGGCAGCCGAAGGCGATGGCGGCGTAGGCGTTCAGATCGCCGGGCGCGACCTCGGCGGGCGTGAGCAGCACAGCCTCCGCGCCTGCGGCAGTCATGCCCTCGGCAACAGCACGCGCCATCGCCTCCGTATTGCCCGTACCACTCCAATAAACAACAGCAGTTTTCATTTTCTTAAATTCCTTTCTTTTAATGATTTTATATGATCAAACTGCAACGGCAAGCTGCTCCAGCTTCAAGCCGCTTTGCCAAAGTGTACAGTAGATCTCCGTGCATTTTCTGTATTTCTCGAATAGCGAGCGTGCTTTTTCCTCGTCGCCGTAGACCTTCCAAAGCCCCGCGCATTTGAAACCGCCCGCGCAGTGGTTGATGAAGCCCTTCACGTCCTCCGGCGGATAGCTGAGAAACAGCCCTACCTCGTGGGGGAACTCACTACTCTCGCGGAAGCGGCAGACAAGCCGCGCCACACAGCGCTCACAGCTCTCGTCACCGTAGCCTGCCTGCCGCAGCAGCTCGGACGCCTGCACGTCCCGCAGATCCCGCCGCAGTCCGGCGGGGCGATAGAGGTAAAGGAGCGCCTGCCCAGGCAGAAATCGAAGCGGCAGCAGGCAAAGCCCCTTGGGCGACAGCCGCCGGTTCAGCCGCCGAATATCCGTCATCAGTGCCTCGTGATCCTCGCAGGGGCAGGGAAACAGGCTCCCCGTCTTGATGCCCGCAAGTGTGGGCGCACCCTGACGAACCAGTATTTCTTCAGACATTTGCTCTCGCCTCCTTTGAATGTTTATTGGTTAGCATACTCTAACCATATAGCCCTTGAGAAGCCGCCCGAAGGCGGCTCTTCAAAGATCACCGACTGCCGCCGCGCCCCAATGTCATGGTTCTCTGCCAAGTAAGCCTCGGGTGCAGACCGGCGTAGCTGATGTCATAGCTGTTGCAAGAGCAGCGGCACAGCCGCGCCTATCCCAGCGCCACATCCAGCGTCATCATAATACTGAAGCCTACCGCAAAGAACACCGTTCCAAGATTCGAGTGCCGTCCCTGCGACATTTCCGGTATCAGTTCCTCTACTACAACATAGAGCATGGCGCCCGCCGCAAAGCTCAAAAGATACGGCAGCGCCGGGATCACCAGCTGCGCCGCAAGAAGCGTCAGCACCGCGCCGATAGGCTCCACCACGCCGGAGAGCACGCCGCCGAGAAATGCCTTGCCCTTGCTCGCGCCCTCCGCCCGGAGCGGCATGGAGATGATCGCCCCCTCGGGAAAATTCTGAATGGCAATGCCGAGGGACAGTGCCAGTGCGCTTGCCGCAGTAATCTGCGTATTTCCCGAAAGAAAGCCTGCATACACCACGCCGACTGCCATTCCCTCCGGGATATTATGTAAGGTAACAGCCAGCACCATCATGGTGGTGCGGCCCAGCCTGCTTTTCGGGCCCTCCGCCTGATTGCTTCCCACATGAATGTGGGGAATCAGCCGATCAAGCAGGAGCAAAAACAGCACGCCGACCCAGAAGCCGATAAAGGCGGGGAGGAAGGACAACTTCCCCATACTTTCAGATTGCTCTATCGCCGGAATCAGCAGACTCCAAATCGAAGCCGCCACCATTACTCCGGCGGCAAAGCCGGCAAGAGATCGCCGCACCAAATCACTAAGTGACTTTTTCATAAAAAACACGCAGGCTGCACCCAGTGTTGTGCCGAGAAAGGGAATCAGTATTCCGAGAAAGGTTTCCATTTGTCTCACCGCCTTTGCGTTGCAGTATTATTTGTTCTTTCTGAACCCTGCCTCATCCCGGTATTCGGGATGCTCCTTCAAATATGGGTCTTTATCGCCGCAGATGGTATAGTCGCATCGGCAGCCGTCCACGCAGGTAGTCGTCCGCACCAGTCTTGCGTGGAGCAGCTCCATGGATGCGTAGTCCACATTGCACAGGGCGGGCATGATGTCGGTAAGGCCGTGCCGGATGGCAAACTCCGCCGCCGGACACGATATGAATTCATAATAGATGGGCTTGCCGTTTTCGTAAGGTGCAACCGTCATCTCGTAATCGTGCCATTTGTCGCAGCCGCTTTTCGCACGAACAAACGCTCTGTACATCAGCTTCCTCCAGAACGGCTTATTGCAGTCCACAAATTTCAGCTTGCGGAAAGTCGGAAGAATCAGATTTTCCTCCATCTCTTCGATTTCACGAAACGATGTAACCGCTTTGCACACGGCATAATAGCTCATAATGGCGATGCAGTCGTAGGTGCCTCCCGCGCCGTTGTGGAAGTTCTTTTTACCGCCCAAGTCGGCACGCCAGTCGGAGAGAAACTTCGCATACTGCCGCTGTACTTTTTTCCAAATCGCCTCCTGCTCTACCGCAGGATAGTGCAGGGCGATCTTCGCCCGTATCTCCTTCTTGCAGGGGCGGGAATACAGCAGATGGCATTTGCGGTCAAATAGGAGCTTCTTGTCCTTCATCTGTCTGCTTCTACCTCATTTCCGCACCGTAATGCAGAGCCAGCTTTTCTTTTTGTGTATCTGCACCTCGTGAAAGCCCGCCTGCTCCAGATACGTCTTCAGCTCGGCGTCCTTGTAGATGGTCATGCCGCCGATGATCTCCGTCCACTTCTTGTCCGTGTCCGTATCGCCGTTGCTCTCGTTGCAGATGAGAAAGGTTCCGCCGGGCTTCAGCACCCGATAAACCTCGCGGAAGCACCGCGGCAGATCAGGCCAGAAATAGACGGTCTCAAAGGCCGTGACCGCATCGAACACGTTATCTGCAAACATCATATCCGCCACACTGCCTTGCAGAACGGCGCAGCGTCCCTCCGCGATGGCGGCCTCGTTGACCTTTTTCGATTTCTCCACGCTGACGGGTGAATAGTCGATGCCCTTCACGATGCCCTGCGGACATTTTTTCAGTAGTCTCTTGATGTTCGCCCCGCCGCCGCAGCCGCAATCCAGCACCTTGGCGTCCGGCGCAAGCTCTAAAAATTGCAGCCCCCACCGGGCCACGGCGCTGTGCCCGACATTCATCATGGCGACCATAATTTTCCCGCCAAAGCCCACGGGCTTGCGGGTGTTTTCAAAGAATGACATATCACACCTCCGATTTCACACATTCGGTATAAGTTAATGGAAATGACGCTTTCAGAACAACGTTTTTTTGCACCGTCCAGCCATTCTGCCGCAGAAAACTCAAGTATTCCTCGCTCGTCCACCTGCTGTGGAGAGGGAAGCCTGCCAGCTTCATGAAAAATGCCCTGACCTTGCCGGTAAACGAGTTCCCTGCGTGGGTAAAGGTCGGCGCGATGAGTACGCCATCGTCCTTCAGCACCCGTCTGATCTCGGCAAGGGCTTTCTCCGGCTGCGGCACGATGTGCAGCGCATTGGACACGATCACTACGTCGAAGGACTTATCCGCATAGGGCAGGCGGAACATATCCTGCACGGAAAAGTACAGCTTTGCCGAGCGATTATCCCGCTTTGCCTCGGCGATCATCTCCGGGGAGGCGTCCGTCGCCTCGATGTGCGCCGCCGCGCTCACGATGTGTTTTGCGATCAATCCCGTGCCGGTAGCAAGCTCCAGCACCGTTTTGGCTTTCACGACCGGCCGGAGGAGAGCATACATCTCCTCATACGCCGCCCGATCCTTTCGCATAAAGCGGTCGTACCGACCGGCATTTCTGTCCCAGAAATTTTTGTTTTCTCGTTTCAGGCACATCGCCTCCCTCCAAATCAGCTTAATGCGTCAAGTTTCTTCTTGAAATAGAACGCCGGGCAGCAGAGCAACGTCAGGCTCCCAAAGAGAGCATGGCACAGAAAAACTGCGGCAGATAGGCGGAATAGTACAGAACCAGCTGCTCGATGCCTTCCGTGGCCAGCTGGGTAAGTCCTGCCGGCTTCACGGTTTTCGTCTCCCGCACGCCGAGACGCAGGAGCTTTGCGTACAGCTGTGCCCGCAGGCTTTTCTTCACGCTGCGCCCCAGCCTGTCCCGCACCGACGCGGCGCGAATCGTGGCAAGAAAGCGCGCCGCCCCACATACCGCTCCTAAAATGAAAGGAAGCGGGTAGAAGGACGTCCTTGCATCAATAAGGAGCAGATGAAGCCCATAGCACAGGCATGCCGTAAAGCCTATGCTGCTCAAAGAGCCCGTGAGCATCCACGCCACGGCGCGGTAGATATATCGTTTGTCCTCGCCCAACAGGCGCAAAAGCTGTTTATCCGGCATTGGCGTTTCTCCTTTTCCTTGTTCAAGCTCTGAGTTCCTTTCTGCTTTATATACAGTTAGCCACCTCTAACTCTCTGTCAGAAGAAAAAGCAGGCCACCTGTATGCAGTCTGCCTTTTGTCTGATGCAAAGGCCCGCAGCCGCGCAAGGCTTACAGCACCAGCGATGGCGCGGTGTAGACCCGTGCCTTCAGCTCACTGTTGAGCATATACAGCCCCTTGCTGTCTCCGCCGAACAGCTCCATCCTGGTGATGAGGTCGGCGGCGTTCTTTTCCTCCTCGCCCTGCTCCTTGATGAACCAATCCAGCATCTGCATGGCGCGGAAGTCCTTGGCCTCGTATGCGGCGGCATAGATGGCGTCGATGCTGGCAGTGACAAGCCTCTCATGCTCCAACGCCTTTTTCAGTGGGGTCATGTGGCCGCCTCGTTCCCACTCCGGCTTTGCAATAGCCGCAAAGGCAACGCTCTCGCCGTTATTCTGCAAATACTGATAGAACAGCATGGCGTGATCCCGTTCCTCCTGCGCCTGCACTTTATACCAGTTTTCAAAGCCGTCTAAGCCCACGGAGGCGTAATAATTGGCAAAGTCCAGATACAGATAGGCGGAGTAGAACTCCTTGTTGATCTGCTCGTTGAGCAGCTTAGATACGTTAGCGTTCATAGGGCTCCTCCTTCAGTGTTGTTTTCTTCCCGTTCCCTGCAATCGGGACAGATATACCGGATTTTAAGATCATATGAGAGGATCCTCTGCCCGAGCCCGGTTTCGATGGGTTCTGTGAGATCTCTCAAACAGACGTCCGTTATCTTCCCGCACCGACTGCAAATCAGATGATCGTGCCGCTCGGTGCGGTCATATCTGTCCGGCGAACCCGGCTCCGTGATGCGAAGCAACAGACCCTCGTCCGCCAAAGCATTCAGATGCTTATACACGGTGCCCAAAGCGATGCTGGGATGTTCCTTTTTCATCTCCAGAAACACCTGCTCCGCCGTCGGATGCCGCTGAAGCTTTGTTACGGCGGCAAGTATAACTTCTGTATATTTAGACATAGTTGCTCCCCTGCAAGAACAAGAATTATTCTTCACGCTTAGTATAGATCAAGCCGTCTTCCCTGTCAAGAGGGTAAAGGGGGGTTAACAGAAATTTTGCGGATCATTTTTCGGCAAAGGCCTTTCACAACTCCCGGACGAAGGAACATGCGGCGCTTTTTCATAAAATACGCGGTGTAATGCAAACATCAGCGATGTGATCACCCGGGGTACGGGGGTAGCAGAGCAGCACCGTCATGAGCGTCGGGCGCAGCGGAGCTATTTATGCTTGCCCTGTTTAATATCATCCAAGGCACGATCTCGACGATAATGGGTTCGGCGGGTTTCTCAACGCCACAGCAAACATTCTTGCCGCCTGAATTGATTACCAGCATTGAGGAATGCGGATTCTTTGAAAGCATACCGCTATGGGCTGTCACGCTCATCGGATGGCTGTTCATCGCCGTGATGTCCTTTATTCTGATAATGACCGTGTACGGGCGATTTTTTCGGTTCTATATATACGGCACTTGCGTCTATCCCTCTGTCCACCTTCGCCGGTGAACCGAGTCAGAATGTGGGCAAGTCCTTCATCAAAAGCTACTGCGCCGTACTGCTTGAAGGTGCGGTTATCGTACTGTCTGTCCTGCATTATATTCTCGGTGTTTGCTTCTTCTCCGCCCGTGGTGGATACAAACGCAGCCGCCGTAACGCAAGTATGGAGCTATGTGGCGGAACTCATTTTCAATATGCTTGTGTTGGTTGGTGCGGTAAAAATGAGCGACCGTATTATCCGAGAGATGATGGGATTATAAAGGGCTGCGACGCAAAATCGCAACTTTTTTAATAAAAAGGTTGACACAGCCTGTCGCCATAAGTATAATAATATGATTTAGCTCACCAAGAGCTGAATGGACGGTTTGGGGATGAAAGGAGCTTTTATGTTTGAATATGTAGAAGATAAGAAATACCTAAGCCGTGTACGCAGCGTGTGCGGAGAAATTATGCAAGACTTTTGCCATACCTTGAAAGAGGACTATGACATAGGTTCAACCTTTTATCTTGTGGGCAGCGGCGCTAAAAACCTCATCGTGCAAAACGCTTCGCAGCCCATAGATTTGGATTATAACCTTGAAATTGTCCGCTGTGAAGATTTTGGTGATTGCCGCACACTCAAAGAATGTGCGAGGAAAGCCTTTAATAAAGCCCTATCTATGAACGGTTGGGGCGATTGCGAGGATTCCACATCGTCGCTCACAACAAAGCGTCGCCACTTTACCCAAGGCAATCAGACTTTGTTTTCAATAGATGTCTGTATCGTGTTTACGGATACACAAGACCGAATGTATCGACTGATCCACGAAAAAACGGGGTTCATCTATTACGACAGATACTATTGGAATCCAGCGCCGCATTCTTCGGGAATACGGGAAAAGGTTGACTTCATTAAACGCAAAGGGAAATGGAATTTAGTCCGAGAACAGTATTTGCGGCTCAAAAACAAATATCTGACGAGCAACGACTATAATCATCCGTCCTTTATTTGTTATATCGAAGCGGTCAGCAATGTATATAATTCAAGAATGAGCTGGAAATAAGCAATCCGGCTTTACGAAATGGGCTGTTGCAAAATCAAGTCATATTTGCAGCAGCACCTTTCTTTTTTTAGGAGGGCAACCCGGGGAGTGCCGAACATTACATTTTTCGGCTCAAGCGAAGCCGGCTCATGCAGAAAGCGTGATTTTTGTGTACGGCAAACAGACCTGCTCAGGTTTTGTTGTTCTCGGAAGGTTATTTCAGGCTGTTTTCGGTTCAAACAGCGCTTTCCCGAATCGTCCGTCAGCAAGCCGACTGCACAGTTTTCGGATATTGAACGCTGTTGCGAGGATAAAAAGGCGGGTTTCGTTGCTGGGCTTCCCTCGGGTGAGGAATCTTCCGAACCCGTAATCCTGTTTTAAAACGCCGAAAGCACCTTCAACTTGGATCGAACGGTTCATTTTCAAAAATGTCAGGAGAATTATTTGGCAATCAGCCCGTTTTTTCTGAGTAGTATCAGAAAAACGTATGCGATTGCAACGCCGATAACGCCGAACACGGCGTCCAAAACGTCGGGGGTATTCCGTATCGGAATAAAACACTCATACCCAATGTTTAATACGCTCATTACCAATGCCGCTGCCGTAATGCCTCTAAACTTTCCGTCAAAGGACAGAACGGTAATTCCGAAAATCAGCACGAGCAGCATACAAAGCGCAAAATTGTTAATATGGTCAAGCAAAAAGTCGGGCAGCAGACGCACATTCGGGACAATATGTTCCAGCCAGCGGCACAGCATAAGAAAGGTGTCGAAAACAATCAGGCACAAATAAATGATAAGATATTTCCTTTTGAAATCAAACTTTGACACTGAACACACTTCTTTGCTCTGCTTTCCAAATTCATTATCTTCCGAAAAGCTCCCTTTATTGTTCTGAATCAATGCAATCATATCATATCTTTGTGAATTTTTCTACTGAAAAGTTTTGGGGAAGCAGTTGCGGTATGGGATATTCCCACACCGCAGAGATGAAATTGTCCGATTCTCATTCTTTTTCCACGATTGACTCAATAGGCTGTGAGCTGTCTGTTGTGCCGGATTGGTTGGGCGAAAAGGTAAAGACAGTTGCAAGAATTAAAACCAGGACATATACAGCAATAATGCCGCCGATGATGAAGGCTATTGCTTTCCAAACTCTTTTTGCCCGTCTGTTTTTGATCGCAAGCTGCTCGTTGATTCGGGAAAGCCGTTCTGCCAGAGCATCCGGCTGTTCTTCCGCTTCAATTTTGGAGCCCAACAGCTGACTTAACGGCACCTCTAAAATCTCCGCCAGCTTTATCAGCAATTCGGAGTCGGGAACAGAAAGACCTTTTTCCCATTTTGAGACGGTCTGCCTTACAACATTCAGCCTTGCTGCCAATTCTTCCTATGTGAAACCTTTTTTCTTGCGAAGTGCTTTTAAGTTATCTTGAAACATAGTGAATTCCTCCTTTGCACTCTCATTATAGTGCGGGAAACTGCGTTGCCTCAAGCAACGCAAAATAACATTGTCCCAAATCAGGCTCTTTTGACGGAATTATAGCAGAATTTTGCGAGAATTTCTACCTCTGCACTATCTGCTCTTTCCAACGATATATTTTGCATTCTTACATCCTTCCTTGAACCCTGTCCGCAACAAACGGTCAACATCGCCCGACCGCCACGGACAGTCGAGGTCATGGAGCGTCACAAGCCTGTTCTGCACGTTCATACCGGCTCCCATTTTGAAGGCGCCGCCCATGAGCACCCTCACCTGACCAGAGCGCACCTTTGCAAACAGCTCCTTCTTCCGCGTCTCGGTGTTCGCCTCGTGGATAAATGCGATCTGCTCGCGGGGGATTCCTCCGGCGATGAGCTTTTCACGGATGTCGTCAAAAGTCCTGCCTGCCGTACTGCGTACTCTCCGAGCTCTGCCGCCCCGGCACCATCTCCGGGTGGTCGATGAAATACTGATTGACGGCAAAGCCGTCCGCGTTCTCTCCCGGGTTTCGCCGGATACCCGTGTGTACCCAATCGGGTTCGATCTCAACGGGTCTGTCCCGCTTTTGGAGAAAGATAATATCCGAAACGACATCCGTACCGGCGTTGGCGCGGAACGCATTGTTGGGCAGGCGGTTCGCGCCGCCCGAACGCACCTGCTCCAGCGCCTTGGCGTAGGATAGAATATGCTGTTCCTCCGCACTGCTTTTTGCGCATATATTGTATCACTTTTCAAAACCTTTTATAGTACGACAAATGACCCGGAACTCTCGTCCCGAACCCTTTATCAATGGTCTGAAACGCACTTTTTGAAATGCGCTTTTCATTTCACAATCCGGTAAGTATCGTATTTTTTCCTTCATTTAATTAAATAAACTCATGTATATCGATAAATTCAATACCGTTATGCGAAAACGGCAATTCCAATTATCCGCTCATTGCTTTAGAATATCAACATGAAAAGTGCAGTCAGTCGAAAAATCGACAAAGCCTTGCCTGCCGAAATGCGGACGAATCAATGCCAAAGGAGGAACCGAAATGATCAACCCCAAGATATCCCGTGCAACGCTCGGACGCGCACCCGCTTACCTTAAGTTTCTGCGCGGAATTGAAGACAGCACGGCGAATATATCCGCAACAACGATTGCAAAAGAACTTGAATTGGGCGAAGTTCAGGTGCGGAAAGATTTGCGCGCACTCTGCGGTTCCGGAAAGCCGAAAACCGGATACAAAGTCGGCGAATTGACGGCAAGCCTTGCTTCCTGCCTAAGCGAAAAGGACGGCGGAACAGTTATTATCGGTGCCGGGAAACTCGGAAGGGCATTGCTTGACTATGCCGGATTTGCGGATTACGGTTTAAATATTCTTGCCGCTTTCGACATTGCTGTTGCCGAACCTGTTGCTTCACCAAAAGGTAAATATATTTATCCTGTTTCAGAGCTTGATTCTTTCTGCAGCGAACACAATGCAAGGATCGGCATTATTGCAGTTCCGGCCGAAGCAGCACAGCAGGCTTGCAACGAATTATACAATGCCGGAATAAAGATGATGCTCTGCCTTGCGCCCTGCAAGCTGATCCCGCCGAACGATACGATCATTCGCTACGAGAATATTGCTCAATCACTTGCTGTGCTTAAAGCTCAATCGCTGTGATCGGTTATAAAAGGAGTGCACATATGCAATTTGACAGAATAATTTCCGTCCGCAACAACAGAACCGTTTTTCGAGACGGAGAACTCTGCATAAAAGTGTTGGAAGATGACTTTCCCGCTTCTTTTGTGCTCTCCGAAGCAACAAACATGGTCGCCGCCGCCGAAGCCGGGCTGAATGTTCCCAAGCTGCGTGAAGTTAATTTGCACGGCAACAAACGCCTCATTACCTATGACTATATCGTCGGAAGTCCGATTTTGTGCAGCGACAGGGATGATGCTGACTTCCGCGCGCAGCGGCTGAACCTGCTTATTGATGCTCAGCTTTCGATAAACGGTACACGCTGCCCCGAATGCATCCGCAATCCGCGCACAGTGCCGAATTTTCGCAGCACAGGTACTGCATGTACGGCACACGATGAACCGACCGCAGCGGATATCGTTCAAATTGCTTTTAACAGCGGTAAACATGCGGCTTTTGCCGGGGATAAGCTTTGTCACGGCAGCCTTGCGCCCGAAAATGTCATTTTATCTTCAGGCGGCGAGCTTTATGTTATCGACTGGGCGTACGCTTACCCGGGAACTCCGGAATCCGATGCTGCAATATGCTGCCTTATGCTTTGGCTCACATGCGGAGAACAAACGGCACGCGAATATTTCGAGCTCTATCTAAAGCGTAACGGATCCTGCTCTTCCGATGCAATTACGACACTTTTGCCGTTTGCGGCATCCATGCTTTATAACCGTGAAAATGCAGCCGGAAAGAAACTGCTGCTTTCAATAATGAAGTAACCTCTGATTGGTTTCGGGATAAAACCGAATGCTTTCCCGCTTAATCATTGATTACTTTGAAATTATCAATATTAAACTTAATGTTTCAGGAGGAACAACTATGAAAATCACTGTTTGTATCGGCTCATCATGTCACATCAAGGGTTCGCGCCAGGTCGTTGAACAGCTCCAGTATCTTATCAAGAGCAACCATCTCTCCGATGAAGTGGAGCTTGCCGGCACGTTCTGCATGGGCAAATGCCAGCAGGGTGTTTGCGTTACCGTTGACGACGAATTCCATTCTGTTTCACCCGCAACGGTCAATTCGTTTTTTGAGCAGAACGTTCTCGCAAAGCTTAAATAAACCGAGCGGTTATTGCTTTGTTTATCCGGACAAACCCGCGATAGATAAGGGAATGCTTTTGAAAAGCGAATTGCTCGACTTATTCCAAAAAATGAAAGGAGCTTCATGCAGTGAATTGCATCGCTTTAAAAAAATCCAACTGCAAAAATTGCTACAAGTGCATTCGCCATTGTCCTGTTAAAGCTATCAGGTTTTCAGGCAACCAGGCTTACATAATCGACAATGAATGCATTCTTTGCGGGCATTGCTTCGTTGTGTGCCCTCAAAATGCTAAACAAATCGTTGACGAAACAGAAAAGGCAAAAGTCCTTATTCAGTCGCCTGCGCCTGTTATTGCAAGCATCGCACCTTCGTTTGTTGCCAACTACGATGGCGTGGGCATTGAAGCCATGCGTGATGCACTGAAGAAACTCGGGTTTTTTGACGCTGAAGAAACCGCAATCGGCGCAACCGTTGTAAAAACAGAATATGAACGCATGCTGCGTGAGGATGCACCGGATGTTGTCATTTCGTCATGCTGCCACTCCGTGAATCTTTTGATTCAGAAACACTACCCTCGCGAGCTGTCCTGTCTTGCACCCGTTCTTTCCCCAATGCAGGCACATTGCCGTGACATTAAGCGGCGTCACCCCGAGGCTAAAACGGTGTTTATCGGGCCCTGCGTTGCAAAAAAAGATGAAGCAGAGCATTATGACGGTATTGTCGATGCCGTCCTGACGTTCGATGAACTCAGCGCGTGGTTCAAAGAAAAGGGTATTGAACCCGAGAAAAAGATTGTTCCGAAGGAGGACAGCCGTGCGCGCCTGTTCCCCACCACCGGCGGTATCCTTAAGACGATGGATTGCAGCAACAGTGATTACACATACATGGCAATAGACGGTGTTGACAACTGCATTGCCGTGCTGCGCGATATTGAAAGCGGGCGCATTCACAAGTGTTTCATTGAGATGTCTGCCTGTGTCGGCAGCTGCATCGGCGGCCCGGTTATGGAGAAGTTTCACAGCTACCCCGCAAAAGATTATGTCACGGTCACGCATTTTGCCGGCAGCAAAGACTTCCCTGTTATGCAGCCTAATTCAATCGCGCTGCAAAAAGAGATGTCTGCAATTGAGCAGCGTGCTCCGATGCCTTCCGAAAGTGAAATCAAAGAGATTTTGCTTCAAATGGGAAAGAAGCAATCTTCCGATGAATTGAACTGCGGCTCCTGCGGCTACAACACATGTCGTGAAAAAGCCATTGCAATCTATCAGGGCAAGGCGGAAGTCTCCATGTGTCTTCCCTACCTGAAAGAAAAAGCAATGAATTTTTCCGACAGCGTAATAAACAACATTCCTCTCGGCATTCTTGTGCTTAACGAAAAGCTCGAAGTGCAGAATATCAACAACGCTGCACTGAGAATCATGAATATGCGTCGTGCCGAGGATATCATGGGCTGCAACGTCGTTCGCATTCTTGAACCCGGTGATTTTGCATCGGTTCTCGAAACGGAGCGAAGCATACGTTCAAAGCCCTGCTACCTTGCGGAATACGGGCGTCATGTTGAAGAAACCATCATTTACGACAGGGAATATCGTTCTCTTCTGTGCATTCTGCGCGATGTTACCGAGGCAGAAACCATGCGCCGTCAAAAAGACGAAGCAAGGCGGAAAACCGTTGAAATTGCCGATCAGGTTGTTGACAAGCAAATGCGCATCGTTCAGGAAATAGCAATGCTGCTCGGCGAAACCGCCGCCGAAACAAAGATTGCACTTACAAAGCTGAAAGAGGTAAGTGCAAATGAATGATCTGTGCGTTGATGTCGGCTTCAACAGTCTTATAAAAAAGAACGAAGTGCTGTGCGGCGACAATGTAAGCACGATCACATGCGAAGACGGCACATTTATTGCTGTGCTTGCAGACGGCTTGGGCAGCGGTGTTAAGGCTTGCATCCTGTCCACATTGACTTCAAAGATCATTTCAACAATGGTCTCCGAAAATATCGATATTTCGGAATGTGTCAAAACCATCGCCGCAACGCTCCCTATCTGCCAGGTGCGCGGGCTTGCCTATTCAACCTTCACGATATTGAAGATTCTTCCAACGCAAGAGGCGGAGATATTTCAATACGATAATCCTGACGTCATTTTTATGCGCGATGGGAAGAATGTTGAGCTGCCCTATGTCAGCATGAACATTGACGGCAAAGAGATAACCCATACAAAGGTTAAACTTCTTGAGAACGACACTTTCATTCTTATGAGCGATGGTGTAATTCATGCCGGCGTGCAGGCAGGCGGAATGTCTTATGCTTTCGGGTGGGAACGCGAAAACATTGTTGACTACATGGAAATCTTTTCCGATGTGGGTTTCTCTGCAAAAACGCTGTGCTCCATACTGCTTGATGAATGCTACGCAAAGTATTCGGGATCTCCCGGCGATGACTCAACCGTCTGCGTTGTCAAACTCCGCAAGCGCAACCAAGTCAACCTTTTGATCGGACCGCCCGAAAATCCGGATGATTGCGACAGGATGATGTCTCTGTTCTTTTCAAAAGGCGGCAAGCATATCGTTTGCGGCGGAACAACAAGCAAAATTGCCGCAAAGTACCTCGGCAAACCGCTCAAGGTCAGTCTGGATTCGGGCGACGATCCGAGCATTCCGGCAAAAGGGGAAATCGAAGGTGTCGATCTCGTTACCGAAGGCGTTATAACCATGAACCGTGTGCTTGAATATGCCAAGGATCATATCGGCGAAAATGCACTCTACGGTGACTGGAGCTACAAGCGCGGAGGAGCCGCCGAGATTGCAAGGATGCTTTTTGACGAAGCGACGGATATAAACTTCTATGTCGGAAGAGCCGTAAATCCCGCACATCAGAACCCTGATCTGCCGATTAACTTCAACATTAAGATGAACCTTGTAAATGAGCTTGCGGAATGTCTCAAAAAAATGGGCAAGCGCATTAAGGTCAGCTACTTTTAATAAATAATTAATTAACCAACTTGGAGGAATATATGCGAAAGTTTGATACACAGGTTCAGTTTTTGAAATATAAGGTCTTGCGGGAGACTGCAAGACTTGCCTGGAAGGACACGCTGACGGAAAATCTTCTGGATTTGCCGAAGATCATTTCCCCCGGCAACACACCGTCAATCCGCTGCTGCATCTATAAGGAACGTGCAATACTCGGAGAACGCATCAAAATCGCAATGGGCGGAGACAAAACAAATCCGAATGTTATCGAGGTTATGGATATTGCCTGCGATGAATGCCCTGTCGGCGGATATGTAGTCACGGACTCCTGCCGCGGCTGCCTTGCTCATCGCTGCGAAGATGCATGCCCGCGCAATGCAATAACTTTCGATGACAAAAACCATACAGCGCATATCGATAAGCAGAAATGCGTCAACTGCGGTGCATGCGCAAAGGTCTGTCCTTACACCGCGATTGCCAACCGCAAACGTCCCTGCGAAAATGCCTGCAAAATCAAGGCTATTTCCATGGGAGAAAACTCTGCTGCGCATATCGATAATTCAAAGTGCATCTCCTGCGGTGCATGCGTTTATCAGTGTCCGTTCGGCGCGATCATGGATAAATCATTTATCCTTGACGCGATTGACATCATCAAAAAGAGCGAAGAAAATACCAACTATAAGACGTTTGCGGTTGTTGCACCCAGTATTTCGAGCCAGTTTACCTATGCAAAACTCGGACAGGTTATCACAGGGCTCAAAAAACTCGGTTTCCATACCGTTATTGAGGCTGCTCTCGGAGCGGATATGGTTGCAATGACCGAATCTGCGGAACTTGTTGAAAAGGGTTTCCTGACAAGCTCATGCTGCCCCGCATTCGTGAGTTATATTAAAAAATCCTTCCCTGATCTGATTCCGTTGATTTCACACAACCCGTCTCCCATGGCGGCAATTGCAAAATATTTGAAAGAAACGGATTCTCCCTGCAAGGTTGTGTTCATTGGGCCCTGCACGGCGAAAAAAGCGGAAGCGCAGCTTGAGGAAGTCAAGTCCTATGTTGACTGCGTGCTGACGTTTGAAGAGCTGCAGGCGTTGTTTGACAGCAAGGATATCGACATCACTGCCCTTGAAGAGAATGTTCTTGACAATGCTTCCTATTTCGGCAGAATTTTTGCCCGCAGCGGCGGTCTTGCGGATGCTGTTGCCGAAGCACTCAAAGAAACCGGACATGAGGATTTCGCACTCAACCCCGTAGCCTGCGACGGAATCGAAGCCTGCCGTGCGGCGCTGATGAAAAAGTCCCGCGGTCTGCTTAAGGAGAACTTCATCGAGGGCATGGCTTGCTCCGGCGGTTGTATCGGCGGCGCAGGCTGTCTGACACACGGTGAAAAGAATAAGGCCGAGGTTGACAAGTACGGTAAAGAAGCATACGAAAAAACAATTTCGGATGCGGTTTCCATACTTAAGAAAAATTAATTCAACGCACAATCAACAATTAAGTTTTTGTTGATCCAAACGTAAAACGGACATGCTCGCCGGAAAGTGAGCACGTCCGTTTCTATTTTTCATGTGATTTCATGTGATTGAATCGGGAATCGTGTCAACGCCCCGATTCAGCAAGGATTATCCAAGGTATTCTTTTGCATCCTCTTCGCCGGAAAGAACACGAATTGCACTGCCCGCGAGCGCATCAAGTTCGCTTTCACCGGGATAAACGCATATCGGAGCAATAAATGAAACCATATCCGAGATGTACTTGCAGAGAGGCTTGCTGTATGCAAGGCCGCCGGTCAGCAGGATCGCTTCAACATTGCCTTTAAGCACGGTTGCCATTTCGCCGATCGTTTTAGCAACATTATACCCGAGAGCCTCGAAAACCATCTTTGCCTTCTCATCTCCGGCGAGCATAGCGTTTTCAACATCGAGAGCAGAATTTGTGCCCATGTGCGCAACAAATCCGCCGGTCTTTGAGCAGAAGCCGTAAAGCTGTTCTTTTGTATAATCACCGCTGAAGCACATATCGAGAACGAGTTTCATAGGAATTGAACCTGTGCGTTCGGGGCTGAACGGGCCTTCACCTGCGATTGCATCGTTAACGTCAATAACAACACCCTTTTCAGACGCCGCAACACTGATGCCGCCGCCCATATGTGCAACGATAAGGTTCGTGTTGTTGTAATCTTTTTCATGTTCCTTGCAGTATTTCCTTGCAGTTGCCTTAATGTTGAGGCAATGGAAAACGCAGGTGCGCTCCACATCGGGCAGACCTGTTACACGCGCAATGTCATTCCTTTCGTCAACAACAACGGGATCGGCGATAAAGCAAGGCTTTCCGTATTCTTCACCAAGTTCATGGGCAAAGATTCCGCCGAGAGCGGAAGCATGACGGCTTGCACTGGGCAAATGGTAGAGATCGTCAAGAAGTTTTTCGTTGATCGTGTAGACACCGCTCTTAAGAGGACGAACAATGCCTCCCCTGCCGACAAATGCATCCATTGTCGCAAGGTCAATATTCTCTTTTGCAAGCAGATCTTTGATAAGCTTCATGCGCATTGGAGCCTGAGCAATAACTCCGCCCCAAGCTGCAATTTCTTCGGCAGTGTGGCGTACGACACCCTCGTAAACAAGTTTTTCGCCCTCGAAAACTCCGATTTTGGTTGAAGTTGAGCCGGGATTGATCGCAAGTACGCGATAATTCTGTGACATAATATTTCTCCCTTCGTGATTACAGGTTGATTAAAGCGCGGCATATCCGCAGGACGGACGCCGCACGGACTTCCATCTTTTTAATTATATTTCATTTTTTCCTTAATAGCAAGTATATTTAGGGAAACAAAGCGAATTATTCAAAGCATTCCTCAAAAGAGTACTGCCGGATTTAAATTCGGTCCAGTCTGATTATCGTGCCGCATTCGAAAAGCTCTGCTTCATTTTCGTCATGAGTAATAATAACGCGGGTCGTGAACGCATCAATAAACCTTGGAACAATGCGCTTTTTCATGGCATTATCAAGACCTTTCAGCGGCTCATCGAGAATTGCGGCATCTCTGCCCAATCCGCTTCTTGCAAATGCGATCGCGCGCGCAAGCGCAACCCTGCGGCACATTCCGCCGGAAAGTTCTCTTACGGAAAAATTTTCAAATCCGTTTAGTTCAACATCCCTCAGTGCTGTTCCGGCAATCTTGTGAACATTTGTTTTTTCAATCTGCGTTCCGATAAGCGGAATTTCAACATTCTGCCTTGCCGTTCTGTGCTGCAAAAGTCTGTCTTCTTGGAAAACAACTGCAAACCGCTTGTTGTTCAACCCCAATATTTCACCGGAATTCGGTTTTTCAAGGCCAAGGAGAATCCGAAGCAATGTTGTCTTTCCGCTTCCGCTCGCTCCCATAACCGCAATTGCACCGCCGTCAGGAATTTCCATGCAAAAATCAACAAGAACGGGGTGTTCGCCGTCATATGAAAAGCAGACTTTGTTCAACTTAATCATATGTTTCGTTCCTCATCTCTGCCGTATTCGGCATATGCATCGGATTTATATTGCAGTTCGACCTCACAGCTTGCATGCCCGTGTTCAAGGCTCTCGCTTCGCCTCCCGGCCGCGCCTTCCGTATTCTTATTTTTAAAGAGTTTATGCACAAGTAGTTTTTCAAACAGCACACTGATAAGCACAACGGAAGCTGTCCACGCAAAAAGCTCTGCCGTTTCGAGATACAGCTTGCTTTCATATAATGCTCGTCCGACGCTGTTTTTGCTGAGCGCAATTACTTCAGCCGCAACGCAGGATTTCCATGCGAAACCAAGACCTGTCGTTGCCGCGGCGGATAAGTAGGGACGAACGGAGGGAAAGTATATTTCCCGAAGTGTTTTTTTCCTGCCGAAAGCATATGCATGCGCAAGCTCCGTCATTTTTTTATCCGTTTGACGCAGTCCTTCACAGACATTAGACCAGCAAATCGGCAGCACCGCAAGAAAAGCAACCGCAGAGGGAGTCACATTGGACGAAAAATACAGCAGGATGAGCACAATGAACGAAGTTACGGGCGTTGCCTTTATGATGTTTTTGAGCGGAGTCAGAAGCACGTCGGCAGCACGTGAAAACGCCGTCAGTGTGCCTGCAAGTAAGCCTGCTGCCATGCCGGCTGCAAAGCCTGCCGCAACGCGCAAAAGGGTATGCAGAATGCTGCGGTAAAACTCCGTTGTTTGCGCAAGCCCGCAAAAACTGCGCACAACCGCCCAAGGCGACGGCAGCAGCAGCTCACTGCCGATCAAAAAACTGAGCAGCTGCCAAACAAGAAGCCAAAACACAATTGCGGCAGTCATGCGAAGCAATGCTCCGCCGCGATGCCGCATTTTATTCCCGTATTTATCTTTTTTGCGTTCAATTGCCATTAAAATCAAATGCAAATTTCAATCCGCTGCGCCGATGTCGGTCATACAGCCGACATCGGCTCAGTCTCAATATATATGTTCATTCTGTCCTGTTTAACACTAAATACCCCGTGTTCAACTCAGATTCCGTAATAAAAATCCTTGTCGGGGAGTTTGCCGCCGATGCTCTTCGGGTTTGCCTCAAACAGAACAGCGAGCATACCTTCAACCGCTTTATGCATCGCTTCGCCTTTGCTGAAACTGATGTTGCAGTTCGGAATTGCTTTTTTTGCAATCTCGACATTCCCGAGAATTCCGGCATCAACGATAAGCTTTGCGGCTTCATCGATATTTTCATTCACAAACGCGGAGCTCTTTTCATATTCCCGCAAAAACTGTTCAATTGCCTCCGGATGTTCGTTCACAAAGCTTTTGCGCGCAATAACAACGCCCTGAACAAGCTCCGTTGAGCAAACCTTGTTCCATTCCTCTGTGAGGTTCAATGCAATGCGCAGGTTGTCGTTTCCGGCAAGAGTTGACGTCACGTTCGGTTCCGGAAGCATGCCGATTTCGGCACTGCCGTTTGCAAGCATGGTTGCCAGCGCAGCGTGCTCGCCGACATAGTTTACCTCAACAGACCCCGCGACTCCGTTTTTATCAAGCAGATAATTAAGGATGTATTCGGGAGTTGCACCCTGTCCGGTCGCATAAACAGTTTTGCCTGCAAGATCAGCCACAGAGTTCACCTCGGAACCCGCTTCAACAACATAGAGAACACCGAGCGTGCTGACTGCAAGCACCGATATATCGCCATCCAGCTTGTTGTAAAGCACGGATGCAAGATTTACGGGAACGGCCGCAACATCGACTTCGCCGGAAATGATGCGCGGATTCAATGCATCGGGCGATGCTTCAATTAAAACCGTGTAATTTGGGTAATTCTGCTTATCTGCCAGTTTCACCATGCCCATCCCGGTCGGGCCTTTCAGCGCGGCAATGCGTATTTCCGTATCATCCTGCTTTTTTGAGCAGGCGGCGAATGCTGCCAGCGAAAAAAGCATCACGGCGGCGGTGATCATTGCGACAATTCGTTTCATTAAGTTCTTTTTCATGTCCTTCTTCATAACTTTTTCTCCTTTTCACTCTTTTCAGCGGTATTATCAGAGCAAAATATACTCTCACAGCCTTCGGATTTTCTCCGTAAGTCTTTGCAATTCTGCTTTGAATAATGCTTGGATTGTCCGTTTGCGTGTAAAGCAGGCTTTCGGGTTATACTAAGGGAACTTTGATTTACGGTTATTCGCGCAGAAAAGGCTCAGGTTCGAGCCGTTTTAACGCAAAACCGATTATTCCAAGGCAATACGCCCGTCGGCAGCGGCTTTAAATGCAGATTGTGCACGCTGTTATGCTCTGCCTGCGCAATCAGCAAAGCGTCATGCTCCGTTCTGCGGCGCGAAACGGAATGTCAATACGGCGGCTGCATTACACACCTGCATTATAGGATTATTTTTGCGGCGCGTCAACAGGAGTTTTCGAAATATAAATTTCCGAATGCTTCCGGCGCGCGAAATGCACCAATAATCCCGATTTGTACCCCCTGCCCTGCAGCTGCCACAATCAATACATGTTTTTGGGTATGATTCGGAAAAAAATATTTGCGGTAAACTATAGTTCGTGGTATCATTATAAGGACATAATGAACTCTGCTCGAAACGTTGCGGTTCGGTACATCCGAAATGCCTCGATTCGCTGCAGGATCATACAACCGAGGAGGCTGCATTGAAGAATAAAAAATTTAACTATTTCACAATAGTCATCTACGTTTTGATCATCGCTGCGCTTGTTGTTTTCGTAACAAGCGGCAACGAAAGCGTCAATAAAAAGCCCGATGAGCTGAAAACAACCGATTTTTACCAGCTCGTGCGTGAAGGCTTGCCTGACAGCTACGATGATTTTGCCAATGGATTTGAGAACTCAAAAATCGCTGCCGTTCAGGTCACGGAGGAAACTCTTTACGGCCTGTATGTGCCGAACGGGGAATCTGAAAGCAGCGAAGATTTCAGCAAAAAACTTGAAAAGTTCAAAAAGGGTAAAACCTATGATTTCAGCGTGACGGTTCAGTCTGCCGAAGCCTTCCAGAAGGAAATGGCCAGCCTGATTGCGGGCAAGTACCCTAATTCCGGTTTGATTGCAGACAATATCACCGTGCTTGACTACGGTTTCTATTGTCAGCTTAACCCTACCCCTCAGGTCAGCTGGATACTTGTGCTTCTCCCCTATCTTATCATCGGCGGAGTGCTCTTGGCATTTATTTTCTTTATGAATCGTGCAAACAACAAGCAGGGCATGAATTTCGGCAAGAGCCGCGCAAAGACGGCGGATGAACTCGGAAACAATGTCACGTTTGAAGATGTTGCCGGAGCCGATGAAGAAAAACAGGAACTGCGCGAGATTGTCGATTTTCTGCGCAATCCGAAAGCTTTCACCGAAATGGGTGCAAGAATTCCCAAAGGTGTGCTTCTTGTCGGCCCTCCGGGCACAGGCAAAACACTGCTTGCAAAAGCGGTTGCCGGTGAAGCCAAAGTCCCCTTCTTCTCCATCAGCAGTTCCGAATTCGTCGAACTTTACGTCGGCGTCGGTGCAAGCCGTGTGCGTGATCTTTTCCACACCGCAAAGCGCTGCGCCCCCGCTATTATTTTCATTGACGAAATCGATGCTGTCGGCAGGCAGAGAGGCGCGGGACTCGGCGGCGGCCATGATGAACGTGAGCAGACCTTAAACCAGCTTCTTGTTGAAATGGATGGTTTTTCCAACAGCCAGGGAATCATCGTTATTGCGGCGACCAACCGTCCCGATGTTCTTGATCCTGCGTTGCTCCGTCCCGGCAGATTTGACAGGCGTATCACGGTCAACTATCCTGACGTTAAAGGCAGGAAGGAAATCATTGCGGTTCACGCTAAGCACAAGACCTTTGAACCGGACGTCGACTTTGAAAAAATCGCAAAGTTGACTCCCGGCTGCACCGGTGCGGATCTTGAAAATATGCTGAATGAAGCCGCCATCCTTGCCGTAAGGAAAAACAAAAAAGCGATTTCTTCCGCCGATGTTGACGAGGCTATCAAACGCGTTCTTTACGGACCCGAAAAAAAGAGCCGCGTTGTTTCCGATGAGAATATGCGCGTTGTCACTTATCACGAAGTCGGTCATGCAGTCGTTGCACACTGCACACCAAACGGCGAGCCCGTGCATGAGGTTTCTATCATACCGCGCGGCCGTGCTGCAGGCTACACCAGAATGCTGCCATCCGACACATATGAAAACGTTACAAGGCACAAGCTGCTTGACATGATCGCCGTTTATCTCGGCGGCCGTGCCGCGGAGGCGCTCTTCCTCAGCGACGTCAGCACAGGTGCGCAAAACGACCTCATGCGGGCAACGGAAATCGCACGTCAAATTGTCACGGAATACGGCATGAGCGATGTTATCGGACCTGTTTATCTGGCAGGCGAGCAGGAAGTCTTCATCGGCAAGAGTTTCGGACACGCACGCAACTTCTCCGAAGATGTTGCGGCCAAGATTGACAGCGAAATTCGTCGGATCATGGATGAGCAGAATGACCGTGCACTCAAGATTCTGGATGAACATCGAGACGGTGTTGAGCGCGTTGCAGCCGTTTTAAGAGAGAAAGAGCAGATAACCGGCGAGGAATTCGCAGCGCTTTTCGAGAATAAACCTCTTCCCGAAAAGAAGCCGGCTCAGATTGAATCCGAATCCCCCGCCGAATCCCCCGCCTCCGTTCAGGAAGTTCAGGAGTAAGGGTTAAAATCAAAACTCTGTGCACCGTCCGGTGCCGTAATGTCGGAAAGGAACTGCTGCAGTTCCTTTCCGTTTTATGGTTTAGTATATCAAAACTCATATTGAAAGGAATTTTTAATCATGCTGCAAGTAGGACTTAAAGGCAAAAAAACTGTTGTTGTCACAACCGAAAACACTGCTGAACGTATGTTGAGCGGATTGCTTCCCGTTTACGCAACGCCCTCGCTGATTGCGTTTATGGAATACACCTGTTCGGAAACGGTCCGGCCGTTTCTTGATGCCGGAATGAGTACCGTCGGCACTCTTGTGAACATTAAGCATACCAGCGCTTCCCCTGTCGGATCAACCATTACATGTGAATGCGAACTCGCACAAATCGATGGGCGCAAGCTCATTTTCAACGTCATTGCGCATGATGATTTCGGCCCCGTCGGAGAAGGCGTTCATGAACGTTTCGTTATAAATAATGATAAGTTTATGAGCAAAGTTGCCGAAAAACAGGCAGCTCTGCAAATGCACAGTGCCGAGTGAACTCTGGAAAAGCTCGCGTAATTAAAATCCGGAAACCTAAGAACCCATCTCTCAGATACGTTTTGCATCCGAGGGATGAGTTCTTTTGTTATTGCTTTGTTATTTCAAAGCAACACTTATGAATTAATTGATGCATGTGCATCATATCCGCACCGTGCAGAGTGCCGGCTATGCTTCACAGGCTTCACGCCCTCAGCATTATATCCGCCGGCAGGCAGTGCCGCAAGTCATTCCGACTTACTTCATCATATTGCTGCCGCCGTTCATATTACGCTCGGCATACTCGATCATGCGCTTAACCATCTGGCCGCCGATCCTGCCTGCATCGCGGGCGGAAATATCGCCGTTGTAGCCCTGGTTAAGGCTGATGTTCATGGAATTTGCAACCTCGGTCTTGAAACCGGAGAGCTTCTGCTTCATTTCTCTGGAATTGCTGCTGGTCATCGTAAAATCTCCTTTCAAATTTTGTTCGGTATAATTTATTTTTGTTATTATTTATGCATATTGTTTTCAGCGTATTCGATCATACGCTTAACCATCTGGCCGCCGATCCTGCCTGCATCGCGGGCGGAAATATCGCCGTTATAACCATCATTAAGGGTTATATTCATCGAGTTAGCGACCTCGGTTTTAAAGTTCTTCAGCGACTGCTTCGCCTCGGGAACTGCAACACGATTGCTCCTTGCCATAAGTTTTCACCTCCGTTCATTGCCGTCCGCTTCAAAAGCCTTTCTCCTCAGTTGCGTTTTAAAGCGGACGTTATATAATCACGTGCACGAAACTCCGGTTTTGATTTCACATTCTTCGCCGTATCCGAAGCACTCATCTTCGGAAATCATCAGCGGTGCCGGCATCAGCACCGAGCCTGTTTTGTGTAATCACAGCACACCGTATGTTCCGGACTTTAGGAATACTCGTCATAATCCGTTCTTTTGCGGGCTAAGACTCGAATCTATGGTCTTTTCACGCAAAAGCTTCCTTGGATTCGAGTTTCCTTAGGAATACTCGTCATAATCCGTTCTTTTGCGGGATAAGACTCGAATCTATGGTCTTTTCACGCAAAAGCTTCCTTGAATTCGAGTTTCCTTAGGAATACTCGTCATAATCTGTTCTTTTGCGGGATAAGACTCGAATCTATGGTCTTTTCACGCAAAAGCTTCCTTGAATTCGAGTTTCCTTAGCTGCCAAATCCTGCAGCACCGTGCCGAATTCTGTCGCTTCGTGCGGCGTGCAGTCTTAATTTGTCCGTTTTCGGCGAAGCTATAACAGGTATTTTTTTGAAAAAAACATGATGGATAAAATTGTTTGACAGCAGCACATATCGGCACTATAATTATAACGAATACGAAATTGCGATAATTGCACTGCAGGCGGGCTTTCGACCGCCGTTGTTGAATTTTCGCAAAGCTTTTTTTGCAGAAAGGAGAAAAAATGATTAAGAATAACACAGCGGATCTCATTTCGTTTCTTGAAAAATCCGTTTCACCCTATCATACGACTGCGGAGGCAATTCGACTCATGGACGAATCCGGGTTTACTGCGTTGGAACAAAATAAACCCTGGAAACTTGAAAAGGGCGGAAACTACTATGTAAAATGCTTCGGCACCATGCTTATTGCATTTCATGTCGGCTGCGAATATGTGCCCGGCGAAGACTTTCGTCTTGCAGCGTGTCATGTTGACTGGCCCTGCTATTATATAAAGCCCAATCCCGAACAAGTCTCCGGAGGCTGCGCAAAGCTCAGCATCGAGCCCTACGGCGGCATGATTCACAACACATGGCTTGACAGACCGCTCTCCGCTGCCGGCATGATCACACTTAAGAGTGACAATGTGCTTGCTCCCGAACGCCGCCTTGTGGATTTTGAAAAACCTATCCTCACAATTCCCAACCTTGCGATTCATATGAACCGCAGTGTTAACAAGGGTGTTGAATTGAATCCCAATAAGGACATGCTCCCGATTTGCAAGTCTGTTGAGCAGGATTTCAACAAGGACGGATATTTTGTATCTAAGCTGGCAGAATTGGCGGGAGTCGCTCCGGAGCAGATTCTGAGCTACGATCTCTGCATTTACAACGCCGAAAAGCCCGTGCTCTGCGGCTTTGACGAGGATTTTCTCACTTCGCCCAGGCTTGACAACATCACATCCGCATTTGCGGTGCTTTACGGAATTGTTAACTGCAACCGTGCCCACGGCGTTACGGCTGCGGTGCTTTTCGACAATGAAGAAGTCGGCTCCGGAACAAAGCAGGGAGCTGACAGTGCAACTCTCGGCTTGATGCTTGAAAAAATCGCCTGTGCTCTCGGTGCCTCCCGCAGCGAATACATCGATTCTCTCGCATCCGGATTCATGCTTTCCTGTGATGTTGCACACGCAAAGCACCCCAACCATGCGGAGCTTTCCGATGCTTCCTGCAATGCCGTAATGAACAAAGGCACTGCGCTGAAAATGAATTACGAACAGCGTTATGCAACCGAAGCCGTCGGCATAGGCATGATCGAAGGCATTTGCGCAAAATACAGTATTCCCTATCAGCGGTTTATGAACCGCCCCGACCTGCGCGGCGGCGGAACGCTCGGCTCCTTTGCGGCAAGTCAACTCGGCATGAGCACGGCCGATGTCGGCGTTCCCATGCTTGCAATGCATTCCTGCCGCGAAACAATGGGCGTTCGCGACCAAGATTCACTTAACGAACTGGTTGCTCACTATTTCGCTGAAGAGTAATTTTTAATTTCAAATTCCGTTCAGACGGAAACAAAAAAGGATATTTATCCGCAGCGGGTAAATATCCTTTAATTTTTCCTTAGTTTTTAATTCGTTTTGCCGTCATTCGCCCTTTATCATCTGAAGGTACGGAATGAAGCGAAAGCCTCTGCGTTCGTACAGTGCAATTGCGCGCGGGTTATCCGGTTCAACTTCAAGCCTATACCTTGCGGCAGGACAATGCTGCTCAATGTAGAGGAAAAACTCAGACATCAAACCCATTGAACGATACGGTTCACGAATGTATCCTTCTTCAAGCCAGACAACAAGCCCGCCTGCTTCCTGTGAAAAAGTTTTTGCCGTCAAAACATAACCTGCCGGGGTGCCATCCTCGCATTCAAGCATGAAACACTCCGCATAAACATTCGACCGCATCAGCTCATCAAACATCGCGCTGCGGTTTTTTTCCGGTATCGGGTGCATAACTGCTGCCGAAGAGTAAAACTCACCCGTCAATTCCATAAATATATTTTTATCTTTCGCTGTAAGTTTTCGTATCATATTCAATTCACCTTTCCGGTATGATTTTTATAAAGGATACTCCGTTTTTTCTTTTTTGTCAAGATATATCAATTTGCGTTTGCATTTATGGATTCAGAGTTATAAAAATACAAAAGACCGTTGCGCACGGTCTTTTGCACCAACAAAACAAAACAGGAAGGAAACTCATGAATCGGAACCCCTTGCCGTTCCTCTTCTACCTATATAACGCACGAAGGCGCTTTTTGGTTGCCTGTTTTTGGAAATTTTTTGGAAATTTTTAAAAAAACTTACTCCCTCACAAATCGGCAGTTCGGCTGCTACAGCAGCGTGCGCACAAGGTCGGATAATACTCCGGGATGTGTTACGGGAACATCGTGCCCCGCGCCTTCAATCAAAACATGAGTGCCGTGCGGAATAGCATCTGCAATTCGTTCGGAATGCTTTCTGTCAATAACCGTATCTTTTTTGCCGAGTATAATCGTTGCCTCGGCAATAATGCCTGCAAGCTGGTGCGAGGTTATATGCGGTTCATTCAGCATCATTGAAAGCAACGCCGCAGTACGCTCATCGCCCTTGTGATTCGCCCGCCGCAATGCGGTTTTAATTTCCCGAACCGCCTTTGCAGTTAACCCTGATGGATCTGTATTCGCGCCGATCGTGAAGAATCTTCGAACTTTGAAACTTTTCATTGCCATAAGCAGCGCAATAATACCACCGTCGGAATAACCGACGATATCATATTCGTTGATTCCGAGTTCGTCCATCAGCGCAGCGGCATCATCCGCCATTGCTGAATACGATATTTCCCCCCCGCCGTCAAGCGAGAATGACTCCCCCTGCATCCTGCTGTCCATAAGCACAAAGCCCTTTGCACCGAGGAGCGGTGCGATCATGTTATCGAAGATATGCATATCTTCACCATTGCCGTGCAGCAACAAAACCGGTGTCCGGAGCCTGAACTCCCGCACCCCGGCAAGTTCGTAGTGAATTGATTGATTGCCGTGAATGAATTCTGCCATATTTATTGATAGTTTTTTCTTGCCGAAGCATGAGCTCCCGCCGCGAAAGAGCCCTCCTTTCGATTTATCTCGAAAGTATACCACAAACGGAAGAAAATGTAAATTACGTCTTTTGCCGTTCGGTGTCGTTTTCTTATTTATTATTAAGATAATCGATCGCTGCCTTCAGCTGCAGGTCCCGATTCGCGAAATCACGCATAATGAAAAATATATCATAGTTGACAAGCTCGGCATCTTGTTCAACCTCAATATCCGGTGCAACTCCGATTTCGTGAATAAGCTTGCCGTTCGGTGTGCGATAAACGTCGGTTGTGAGCTTTATGTATCCCTGACCGTTCCGCAATGCCCAGCTTGACTGCACAATGCCCTTGCCGTACGTGTTTTTGCCTATCAGTGCCGCGCATTTGTTGTCCTGAACGGCGGAAGCAAAAATCTCGCTTGATGATGCGGAGTTTTCATTAATCAAAACAGTGTAGGGGATCTCCAGTGACTGTTCTGCCGTTGATTCGAAGCTTTGCGGAGGATCAACAAGCTTTCCTTCAAGGGTTGTAATTGTGCATTCCGGCAAAATGCGGTCGCAAATTGCAACAACAACGTCCAGCGAACCCCCGGGATTGTTTCGCAAATCGATGATCAGTGACTCAATGCCCTGCCCAAGCAAACCGTCAAGGCCTTCGTTAAACTCTTCGGCGGCATTGCCTGTAAACGATTCAATTCGGATATAACCAATGCTGTTTTCCAGGATTTCCGTATAAACACGTTTAATATATACGTCGCCGCGTTCAACGTCAATTTCGAGGGTCTCTTCTCCGCGTTTAATCGTGAGTGCAACGGTCGTGCCGTCCAAACCGCTGATTAAATCACTGACCTCTTCATGAGGAAGCCCCAAAGTTGATTTTCCATCGACAGCAATGACGGTGTCGCCTTCCCGTATGCCTGCTTTCGCTGCGGGATTCCCTTCATAAACACGAACTATCTCTGCACCGTTTCCGTCCGTCACGCCAAGCAGTACACCGATGCCCTTGTAGCTGCCGTTGATTGAGTTTTCAAACGCCTCGTATTCCTCATTCGTATAATACGCCGCATAAGGATCACCAATCGAGTTAACGATATCATGTGCTGCATCTTCAAGCAGTTTTTCGGTGTCCGGCGCATCATCATGAAAATAATAATACTTGTCTATATCGCTCAGGAGCGTGCTGATAAGGGATGAGTCATATTTTGCTCCGCCGTCTATCAGCCGATATCGACCTTTTCCGCCGAGCAGAGCCACAAAAAGCACCATAGCCGCAACCGCCGCACTCATCAGCATCAAAACCGCAACCTGCCACGGCCGTGCGCCGTTATACTTTTTGATCACCTGTCGCTGCACAATCTGCTCATCGTTGTGAATACTGTTGTCCATCCTTCATTCCGTATCCCGTTCCGCGGGAATTCCTTTCTGATTTTTAAGCTCAAATACCAACGTTACTGTTCTGTGAATTCAATCGCCGTTTCATCCGGCTGCAACTTGTCACTCGATGTTCCGTCACATTTCATGCAGGATTTTATGGCAGGAAGTGCGAGCGGGTCAACCTCTCCGAGCCTTATTCCTCCCGTTTGCCGCGGAGGGAGCTTCATTCTGTCCCACATGCCGTATTTATGCGTGTCCACGATTGCTTTCATAAACTTCATTTCGACATCGGGAACGATTTTCCTGAAGTCTTGAAGCAGCAGGCGCATATCTTCACGCTTTGTATGGCCCGCAGCAGGGCAGTTTGCACGCAAAACCGGCAGCCGGAGCCTGCGCGAAGCGGAAACAGCATCCTTTTCCGGGAAGAAAACGAGCGGACGGATTACCGTGATACCCGTTCTGCCAAGGTATGTGACGGGTGCAAACGTGTTCAATCTGGCTTCAAAAAACAAACTCAGCAAAAAAGTCTCAAGAACATCTTCACGGTTATGTCCGAGTGCAACAAGGTTGCAGCCCTTTTCAAGTGCAATGTCGTTCAATGCCCCGCGCCGCATTTTCGCACACATAGCGCATGGATTCTTTTCTTTGCGTATGTTGAAAACAACATCTCCGATATCCGTTTTGCGCACTTCAAAGTCAATATCATGTTCCTTTGCGAACCCTTCGATTCCGCTTGTATCCTGTTCAACAATGCCAAGGTCAAGCATAACAGCGCATAAATCATACTTCTTCTTTGAAAAAAGCTGATAAAGCTTAAGTCCGTACATCAGCAGAAGGCTGTCCTTGCCTCCGCTCACACCGACGCAAATCTTGTCGCCGTCCTGTATCATATTGTATCGTTCATCTGCACGTCTGATGCAGCCGAGAACCTGTTTCATTTGTATATTTCTTTCTGTACTTCTTTTTGAAAGTTTACTTCCGCGCGCAAAAGCAAATCAATTCTCAAGCTCACAGCCGAGCGTGTGTACGCGGTCGTTTTATTCACCGCTAAATTATACCGTATCCGGCTCATTTTGTATAGCTTTTTTTGTCGAAAGACCGATAGCCTGTCCGAATGCTCACATAATCAACGGCATTTCGGGCAAAATATGCCCGGTGAATCCGTGCGGACATGTTTTGCGTTCGACGATCATAAACAGGAAAAGAGGAAAGACCTGTCTCTTATACACATCTGACGCTGCCGACGACTAGTCG
>ENA-OYCP01000029-OYCP01000029.1-human-gut-metagenome-genome-assembly--contig:-NODE-29-length-34772-cov-4.812945_pt1 | contig 34772 bp, 27 predicted proteins | sample MGYA00243454_ERZ652875 | MGnify/ENA primary metagenome ERZ652875 (study PRJEB26926, sample SAMN06164783) | human gut metagenome | biome: ENVO:00009003; feature: ENVO:2100002; material: ENVO:00002003... | reverse complement strand
TACGAGATGACGTCGAGTCTCGTGGGCTCGGAGATGTGTATAAGAGACAGCTGGAGGAGGGCCTGCGCGCCCGGGGCTACTCGCTGACGCTGCGCTCCACGGACACGACGGAGGCCTGCGAGATAGCGACGGAGCTCATAAACCGCCGCGGCTGCGACGGGCTCGCGGTGCACGCCTCGGTGATGAGCCGCCCGCTCGCGGCGCTGCTCACGCGCACGCGCTTCCCGCACATCGTGCTGGGCCTGCCCAATTTCGAGAGCCAGGTCTGCTGGATAGACATCAACAACGTGTTCTCCGGCATGACCGCCGCGGCGCACCTGATGGACGAGGGCTACCGCCGCATCGCCTTCATCGGCGGCAGCGAGCACGACATGATCTCGGCCCACCGGCTGGAGGGCGTGCGCCAGGGCCTGGAGAGCGCGGGGCGGGAGCTGCCCGAGAGCTATATCTGGCTGGGCGAGAGCACGCGCGCGGAGGGGCGGCGCATGGCGCTGGGCCTCATGAGCGCGCGCCCGGCGCCGGACGCCATAGTCTGCGCGAACAACCTCCTCGCGCTAGGCTGCGTGGCCGCGCTGGAGGAGCTGGGGGCGCGCATCCCGCAGGACGCGGCGGTCATGACCTTTGACGACTACCCATATTCGCGCTTCACCACGCCGGAGCTCACGGTGGTGGACATAGACGTCCGCGACATGGGCGCCCAGGCGGCCAAGCTCCTCGCCGACGGCATCCGCCGCCCGAACTTCCAGACCCAGACCTACGCCACGGCCTCAAACCTCATAATCCGCGCCTCCACAAAGCGGCGCTGACGGACATGGAAAAGCCCCGGTGCAAAGCTGCACCGGGGCTCTTTTCATACCCTCTGCTTGCGGAAGGCCGAGGGCGTGATGCCCTCGCGGCTCTTGAAGAGGTAGAGGAAGTGGTTCGTGTTCGGTATGCCCACGAGCTGGCCTATCTCCGCGATGGAGCGGCGCGAGTCCACCAGCAGCACCTTGGCCTTGTCCAGGCGGATGCCGATGAGGTAGTCGTTCGGGCTCTTGCCGACGTAGCGCTTGAACTCGCGGGACATGTGGAACTTACTGATGCTGAAGATGCGCGAGAGGTCGTCGAGCGAGATGTTCCGGCTGTAATTGCGGTCGAGATAGCTCTGTATGGCCACGATGATGTCCGGGACGATGACCTGCTTCGCCGAGGCGCTGACCACAGCGAGGTCCACCTCCACGAAGAGGTTCAGCAGCAGGTGCGCAAAGACGGAGTCCGGGTTCGGGCTGGAGTCGGTCCGCGTGCTGAGCAGCTGCCAGATGAGGGAGCGGAAGCGCGAGCCGGCGCCGAAGGTGAGCTGGATGATGCCGTCCTCATTGAGCCTGCGGCAGGTCTCGGCAAAGAGGTGGGAGTTCATCCGGCCCTGAACGCGGACGAAGGCGCACTCCCAGACCTGGCCGGGGCTGGCGCGGTAGTGCGCGCGGCGGCTGCAGTCCAGCCAGACGCAGTCGTACTTCCGGCACTTTATCCCGCGCCCGTCCACCACGACCTCGCCCTCGCCGAGCAGGGAATAGCACAGCAGCGTGGCGTCCTCAGAGTAGACGTTGATGCCGCTGGTGGAGAGCGCCGCGGAGGAGAGCCGTATGAGCCCGATGCCGGAGCCGGGGTCGAGCTGGTTGTATGAGGAGACGAAGCGCGAATACTTTATCTCCAGCCCCGTGTCGGAGGAGGACGGGGACACGACCTGCTCAAATTCGTCCGCCTCTTCCATCGAGTGGGCCATGAAGAGCGAGAGATATTCCTCTTCTCCGCCCCCGGTCTCCGCGCGGTCCTCCGGCTCTATTGCCATTTCGAGGAATGCGTCCAAATATTCCTCCTCGTCCGCCGCGCTGTCCGCAACGAGGTAGTTTCTCCCGATGAAGGCGTCCACCCCCTTATGAATGATGAAGCAAAATATATAGAAACATGTGGCAGCGCCATAGCACGATTGAAAAGCGGCGCGCCTTATTTCCCACTCGGCGGGAAATGAGGCCCCTCCGCAGGGCGCCCCGCAGGCTTCGTTTTTTTATACAAGTTCATTATAAAAGATTTGCGCAATATCGTCAACTAAATAAAAATGAATAAATTATGGCCGCCGAAAGTCCCGTACAGCAGAATGTTGCCCAGAACCATTATATCTTGCTACTTTAAAATAGTCAACTATTTAACGGAGCAAGATATAAAGTATTTGCAGCACAATTCTTAATTGAGTTTGAATGACAAAAATAAGATAATCATGCTGAAAGCGGCCCCGGACAGGGTAGCGATAAAAAATTAACGGGAGGAATAGACATGACGTTCAACTTCACGGAAGAGCAAATTATGATCCGCGACATGGTAAGGGAATTTACCAAGAAGGAAGTCGAACCCCGTGACAAATGGATGGACGAGAACGGCTTTGACTACGAGCTGCATAAGAAGCTGACTCAGGCCGGCCTCATGGGAATACACCTGGACGAGAAGTACGGCGGCGGCGGCGGAGACGCGGTCACCAGCATCATAGTCATCCACGAGATAGCCAAGGGCAGCGCCTCCGAGGCCCTGTTCCTGGACGCCAACTGGCTGGCTGCCGACCTCATCCTCTACCACGGCACCGAGGCGCAGAAGGACAAGTATCTGCCCCAGGCCGCCCAGGGCAAGATCTTCGCCTTCGGCCTGACCGAGTCCTGCGCGGGCTCCGACGCGGCCGGCATCAAGTCCACCGTGGTCCCCGCTGACGACGGCGGCTGGATCCTCAACGGCGGCAAGGCCTGGATCACCAACTCCGGCGTCGCCGACTACTACATAATCCTCGCCAAGACCGACCCCGCGGCCGGCAACAAGGGCATCTCCGCCTTCATCGTCCCGAAGGATGCCGAGGGCCTGACCATCGGCAAGTTTGAGGACAAGATGGGCATGCGCGGCAGCGCCACCTGCGAGCTCTCCTTCGACAACATCCACCTGCCCGCCGACGCTCTGCTCGGCTCCCTGGGCATGGGCTTCAAGATGGCCATGCAGGCCCTGGACGGCGCCCGCATCAGCATCGGCGCCATCGCCGCCGGCCTCGCCGAGCACGCCATGACCATCGCCAAGAACTACGCCAACGAGCGCACCGCCTTCGGCAAGCCCATCGGCAAGTTCGAGGGCATCCAGTTCAAGTTCGCGGACATGTCCGCCGAGATCCGCGCCATGGAGCTCATGACCTACGACACCGCCCGCATGAAGGCCGAGGGCAAGCGCCACACCCTCGAGGCCGCGCAGACCAAGCTCTTCTCCGGCGTCCACTGCACGCAGATCTGCCTCGAGTGCCAGCAGGTCCTCGGCGGCAACGGCTACAGCAAGGAGTACCACGTGGAGCGCTTTGTCCGCGACGCCAAGCTGCTTGAGATAGGCGAGGGCACCAACGAGATCCTCCGCATGCTCATCGGCGGCACCGTGCTGGCTCAGAAATAAGCTGGATTGAGAGAGAAATAAGATGAAGATCATAGTTTTTGTAAAGCAGGTCCCGGATACGGACGATGTGAAGCTCGATCCCAAGACCGGCAACCTCCAGAGAGAGGGAGTACAGAGCATAATGAACCCCCTTGACGCCAACGCTGTGGAGACGGCGCTCAGGCTCAAGGAGAAGTACGGCGGCAGCGTAGTTGCCGTCAGCATGGGCCCCCCGCAGGCGGACGACGTGCTCAAGAAGGCGCTGGCCATGGGCTGTGACGAATCCGCGCTGCTCTCCGACCGCGCCCTCGGCGGCGCCGACACGCTGGCCACGGGCTATCCGCTCGCCAAGGCGGCCGAGAAGCTCGGCGACTACGACCTGCTGATCTGCGGCCGCCACGCCACAGACGCCGAGACCGCCCAGACCGGCCCCATCATCGCCGCCTTCCTCGGCATCCCGCAGGTCACCCTCTGCGGCGAGGTCGAGATAGAGGACGGCTGGGCCGTCTGCGAGAGGCTGCTGCCCGACCGCACCGAGAAGGTCCGCGTCAAGCTCCCGGCGCTCATCACCGTCTGCGCCGAGGCCAACGAGCCGCGCTACCCGACCCCCATCGGCATCATGAAGGCACTCAAGAAGCCCCGCCACGTCTGGAACGCCGCCGACCTCGGCTGCGAGCCGGATATGATAGGCATCCCGGGCTCGCCCTCCGTCAACAAGCGCGTGTTCGCCCCGCCCAAGCGGAACACGGACACCAAGTTCTTCGAGGGCAGCGTTGAAGAGATGGCCAAGGCGATAGTGGACACGCTCGAAGCCGAGCGTCTGATATGAAGGAGGCGGCATCCATGGGAAAAGAAGCATACAAGGACATATGGGTGTTCGCCGAGCAGGAGGACGGCGTCCTCTCCGGCACCACCTTTGAGCTGCTGGCCAAGGCGCACGACCTGAAGGCCAAGCTCGGCGGGACCGACGCGGTCGTCGCCGTGCTGCTGGGCAGCGGCGTTGCGGGCCTTGCGCCCACGCTCTTCGCCTACGGCGCGGAGAAGGTCATCGTGGCCGAGAACGACGCCCTCGCCCAGTACAGCGCCCGCCCCTACGAGAAGGCGCTGGTGCAGCTGTGCGAAAAGCGCAAGCCCTCCATCTTCCTCTTCGCCGCCTCTGTGCAGGGCCGCGACGTGGCGCCCCGCGTCATGTGCTCGCTGCGCACCGGCCTGACCGCCGACGCCATCGACCTCGACGTCGACGAGGAGGGCACCTTCGTCCAGACCACGCCGAACTTCGGCGGCAACATACTCAGCCACATCGCCATCCCGGAGAAGCGCCCGCAGATGGTCACCGTCCACCCGCGCGTGTTCGAGCCCTTCGAGCCCAAGGAGGGCGCGACCGGCGAGCTCATCACCGAGACCGTGGACGTGGAGCCCGACAACGACTATGTCGTCGTCGAGAGCACCAAGAAGGTCTACGACGGCAAGCCCATCGACGAGTGCGACGTGCTGGTAGCCGGCGGCCGCGGCATCAAGAGCGAGGAGGACCTCGCCGAGCTGCGTAAGCTGGCGGGCCTCATCGGCGGCGAGCTCGCCTGCTCCAGGCCGCTGTGCGACTGCGGCTGGATGCCCCACGAGGAGCAGATAGGCCAGAGCGGCACCACCGTCAAGCCGAAGTTCATCCTCAACGTCGCCATCTCCGGCTCGGTGCAGTACCTGGCCGGCATGCAGAACGCGGGCTGCATCATGAGCATCAACCACACCGCGTCGGCGCCCATCTACGACGTCTCGCACTACGGCGCCGTTATCGACTACCGCAAGCTCATCCCCGCCGTCATCGACGAGATAGAGCGCAGAAAGGCCAAATAAGCATCCACAATATTTTAAAAGGAGTGCAGTATAATGAGTGAACGCAAGTTTATAATCCCCGAGTACGGCCCCTTCGCGGGCATGCGCGTCGTCTGCTCCGGCTCCCTTGTCGCCATGCCGTTTGCGGCGACCATGCTGGCCGACTTCGGCGCCGAGGTCATCCAGATAGAGCGTCCCGGCGTCGGCGATACGCTTCGTATGCTGGCTCCCTTCGCCGAAGTGAACGGCAAGAAGGTCTCCACCGCCTGGGCCCAGAACGCCCGCAACAAGCTGGCCATGGCCCTGGAGCTGAACCTCAAGTTCGACGAGGTCAAGGAGATATTCTACGGCCTCATCAAGGAAGCCGACATCTTCATGGAGAACATGGTCTGGCTGGACAAGCTGGGCATCTATGACGAGGAGCTGCTCAAGGTCAACCCAAAGCTGGTCATCGTGCACGTCAGCGGCATGGGCCACAAGGAGTTCGGCGGCATCCCCAGCGTCTGCAACCGCGCGAGCTACGACATGATCGGCCAGGCCTTCTCCGGCTGGCTGTACCTGCAGGGCGACCCCGACCGCGACCCCGCCATCGCCAAGCCCTACACCAACGACTACGTCTCCGCCTTCGCCACCGTGTTCGCCGCCCTCTCCGGCTACATCTACGCCCAGAAGACCGGCAAGGGCCAGGTCATCGACGTCGCCCAGTTCGAGGCCATGGCTCAGTACATGTGCGGCACCTACACCGCCTACACGATGGCCGGCATAGTCGGCGAGCGCACCGGCAACTTCAACCCCGCCTTCCAGCCGTACAACCTCTTCAAGAGCAAGGACGGCTTCCTGGTGGCCCTCGGCGCCTTCGGCCCCGGCGTGTACAAGCGCTGCATCCCGGCCATGGGCCTCGACATCGAGTACTTCAACTACAAGGACTGCTCCTCCGGCCCCGCGGCCGTCGCCTCTGAAAAGGGCCAGGAGCTCAACGCCAAGGTCATCGAGTGGTGCGCCAACCACGACGCTCAGGAGATAGAGAGCATCATGGAGGCCGCCCGCGTCCCGTGCGCCACCGTCAACACCGCCAAGAGCGCCTACGAGAACGCGCACTTCCGCTCCCGCGGCGACTGGGTCAAGTACGTCGACCAGACCACCGACAGCGAGATCGAGGCCTTCGGCATCGCCCCGAAGATGAGCGTCACCCCGGGCCAGGTCTGGCGCGGCGCCCCGAGCATGGGCCAGGATACCGACGACATCCTCAAGACCATCCTCGGCTACGACGACGCCAAGATCGCCGAGCTGCACGAGAAGAACCTCATCTGAGACCCCGTACATATGGAGAGGCCCCCTGCTTTTGCAGGGGGCCTTTTTCGCGCGCGGCGTTCAGCTCCAGACGGCCATGATGAGCGTGCCGCAGAGCATGAGCGCGAGGCCCGCCGCGGCCTTGCGGCTCACCTTCTCCTTGAGGAAGAGGGCGGAGAAGATCACCGTCACGAGTATGCTCATCTTGTCTATGGGCACGACGACGCTGACCACGCCGTTTTGTATGGCGTAGTAGTAGCAGAGCCAGGACGCACCGGTGGCTATGCCGGAGAGAGCGATAAAGAGCGCCTCGCGCCTGTCGAGCGACCGGAGCTGGGCCTGCCTGCCTTTTACAAAGACCACCACCCAGGCCATGATGAGCACCACGACCGTGCGTATCGCCGTGCCGAGGTTGGACTCGATGCCCTCGATGCCGACCTTGGCCAGTATGGACGTGAGCGCCGCGAAGACGGCGGAGAACACCGCGTAGACGAGCCACCGCCCGCCGGACGCCTTCCCGCCGGTCACGGCCTTGCGCTCCACCATGAGATAGATGCCCACGGCGAGCAGCGCCGTGCCCGTGAGCTTGACGGCGAGGTGCTCCGTCTCCGAGAAGCCGACGATGGCTATGAGCACCGTAAGTATCGTGCTGGATTTGTCTATGGGCGCGACCTTGTTCACGTCGGCGAGCGACAGGGCCTTGAAGTAGCAGAGCCACGAGGCCCCCGTCGCCAGCCCGGAAAGCACCAGGAAGAGCAGCGACCGCGGCGCGATTCGGCCTATCGTGTCCTGAGAGCCGACCACAAAGACCATGAGCCACGAGAAGACCAGCACCACGACGGTCCTCAGCGCGGTGGCGAGGTCGGAGTCCGTCTTTTTGATGCCGCACTTGGCGAGCACCGCCGTGACGCCGGCGAAGAAGGCGGAGAGCACCGCCATTAAGAGCCACATATCTATACCTCCCGCTTTATGTCCGGGCGCCTAGCGCGCCCGGGGGGCGTTGGCCTCGGCCACGGCCTTCAAGAAGAGCTCATACGCCGGGGCGATGCTCCTGAAGTCCTCCGCCACGCGCTCTGCGAGGCCGTCGGAGAAGAGCAGCTCGAGGTCCGGCTCGTTGTGCGTGAGGCAGATGCTCTTGAGGTCCAGCCACTCGCGCTTTTCCGGCGCCTCGTCCGGGAAGCGGCTGCGCTTGTAGCGCTCCGGCTCGAGCACGAAGCGCTCCTGCTTCCTGTACGCCCTCAGCGCAGCGCGCCAGGCCGGGTCGCCGCGGAGTATGAGCTCGCGGAAGGCGGCCATGGTCTCGGGCTCGGTCTGGTACCAGCCGCAGCCCCAGCGCAGTGCCCGGGGCGAGAACTCGAACCAGAAGCCAGGCAGTCCCTGCTGCTTGGCCCGCAGAAAGGTCAGCCACATGACGTCCCTGTATATGGGCAGCCCCGGCCCGCGCCGCGTGTCCCGCCAGATGCGCGAGATGCTCTTGCCCACCTTGGGCACGCAGACGATGTTCGGGTCTATCTCCGCCAGCGCCGGCGTCAGAGCGCTCACCAGCTCGGCAAGCGGCTCCACCACCAGGCGCTCATACTCGGCGTGGTGCTCGTGGAACCACTCGCGCGAGTCCATCAGCTTGTTCCGGACCAGGAATTCAAGGGTATCTTCGGTAAAAGGCAAAATACACGCCTCCTCTCGGCTGGCATTATACCACATCCGCGGCTCTTTGCGGAACATTTTGCGCCGCGCCCCCGTCTGCCGGAATACGACATTTTTCGCCCTTTATTTGTGGGGCGAAGTGTGATAAGATGTACTGGAATGTCACCAGATAATTTCCCCACGGAGGTATAACATATGCGCGGTTTCATGAAAAGGGTGGACCTGTTCTGCTACAAGCACCCCAGGTTCGGCGTGAACAACCTCATGCTGTATATCGTCTTCGGCACCCTCGCGGTCTGGCTGCTCGGCGCCATGGACACCACCGGCATGATAGAGAGCTACTTCGCCTTCGACGCGGCGGCGGTGCTCCGCGGCCAGGTGTGGAGGATAATCACCTTTGTGTTCATCCCGCAGTCGAGCGGGCTGTGGCTCTTTTTGTTCCTGTACTTCTACTATTTCGTCGGCAGCACGCTCGAGCGCGAGTGGGGCCCCGGCAGGTTCACGATCTACTACCTCACCGGCATGCTCATGACGATAATCTACGGCTTCGTCACCTATTTCGTCACCGGCAGGTCGTACTTCATGACCTCCAACTATATCAACCTCTCCATGTTCTTCGCTTTTGCCACGCTGTTCCCGGACAACGTGGTGCTGCTCTTCTTCATCATCCCCATCAAGATGAAGTGGCTGGCCGTCATAGACGCGCTGTACTTCGTCTATGACATAGTCGCGAACCTCGGCCGCCTCGGCATGATGAGCTTCCTGCCCCTCGTGGCCATACTCAACTACTTCCTCTTCTGCGGCGCGGACCTCTTCTACTCCGTGCTGCCCCGCAAGAGGACGCAGCGCCGCAACACGGTGGACTTCAAGCGCGAGGTGCGCAAGATAAAGTACGAGACCAAGAACAAGAACTACACGCACAAGTGTGCCGTCTGCGGCCGCACGGACGCGGATTACCCGGACCTCGAGTTCCGCTACTGCTCCCGCTGCGTGGGCTATCACTGCTTCTGCCAGGACCACATCAACAACCACGTCCACTTCACAGAGTAATAATCCGGGACAGGCAGCAATACTGATATACAAAAATCACTGGTGGTGGGAAAATGGGAACGAGACAAACCCGCGGCAGGCGGAGGTACAATCCGGACCATGTGCAGAAGGTATTGCAGACCGCGCTGATGGTCCTGCTCGTGGTGGCGCTGTGCATCATAGTCGGGCGCAACGTGGCGCTCAACCGCGCGGACACGCAGCACGTTGAGCCGACGCCGCCCCCCGCGGACGGCGGCACGGTGGTGAACACGGACGCGCCCGCGTCCGACAGCCCCGCGCCGGACACCACGCCGGAGCCCACTCCGAGCCCGACCCCGGAGCCCTTTGAGCCCCACAGCGTGGACTCCACGGCCGAGGCGAACTTCCTCCAGTCCACGGATATCATGGTGGACGGCGAGATGTTCGAGGGCGAGTATGAGGACGACACGGGCATATACTTCGGCTATCCCGAGGAGTACAGCTCCCTCCCCGGCGTCATAACCTTCCGCGGCAACAACTTCCGCGACAGCGCCGCCTACGGCACGGCCAACATCACGCAGAAGAAGTTCGGCGGCAGCTGGACGGCGGGCACTGGCTCCCTGACGGCGCCTAACGGCACCTTCTGGTCCGGCAACGGCTGGACGGGCCAGCCCCTCATCGCCGAGTGGCCCAAGGAGACCCGCCAGATCATGAACATGTACGACTGGGCCAAGGAGGCGGAGACGCTCGTGGAGGTCGTCTACCCCTCCATGGACGGCTACATATACTTCTACGAGCTCCAGACCGGCAAGGCCACGCGCGACGCGCTGAACCTGGGCTACACCTTCAAGGGCACCGGAACGCTGGACCCGCGCGGCTATCCGCTGCTCTGCGTAGGCAGCGGCTACGACAGCTACAAGGGCACCTCCCACGTGTTCGTCGTTAGCCTCATCGACTTCTCCGTGCTCTACGAGTTCGGCGCGAACGACGGCTTTGCGCACCGCGCCTGGTCGATGTACGACTCGGCCCCGCTCATAGACGCGGACACGGATAAGCTCATCTACTGCGGCGAGAACGGCGTCGTATACATCATCACCCTCGGCACGGAGTACGACGAGGAGGCGGGCACCATCTCGGTCAACCCGACCCGCGCGGCCAAGTGGCGCTATATGTCGAACCGCTTCGCTTCGACGGGGCAGTTCTGGCTGGGCTTTGAGGCTTCGCCGGTGATCTGGCAGAGCCACATGATAGTGCCGGACAACGGCGGCAACCTCATCTGCCTCGACCTCAACACCCTGACCGTGGACTGGGTGCAGGACACCCTGGACGACACCAACTGCACGCCCGTGCTGGAGATAGAGGACGGCCACCCGTACATCTACGCGAGCACGTCCTACCACCTCGGCTGGCGGAGCTGGATGACGGCGGACGTGCCGGTCTGGAAGATAGACGCCGAGACGGGCGAGATCATCTGGCAGGTGAGCTATTCCTGCTACTCGGTGGAGGAGCTCTCCGGCGGCACGCAGGGCAGCATCGCGGTGGGCAAGCACAACGTCTCGGACCTCGTCTACGTCCCGATAGCGAGGACGCCGAGCGCGAGCGGCGGCAAGCTGGTGGCGCTGGACAAGGAGACCGGCGAGGAGGTCTGGGTGATGGAGACCCAGGTGTACAGCTGGTCGACGCCGACGCTGGTGTACGACCAGAACGGCGACGGGTACATCCTGTACTGCACGACGGGGTACTATCTGTACCTGCTGGACGCGCGCACGGGGGAGATACTCGACTCGCGCAACCTGGGCGGCCTCTTCGAGGCGTCCCCGGCGGTGTACGGCAACTGGCTGGTCGTGGGCCACCGCAACGGCTCCATATACGGCATCGAGCTGACCTGAGGAAAAAAGTCGGCGCGGCGGGAAAAAAGTTCTTGCAATCCCCGCCGCGCCGTGGTATTATAACAAGGCTGAGAAGCCAATTCCCGGGTGTGGCGCAGATGGTAGCGCGCTTGAATGGGGTTCAAGAGGCCGCTGGTTCAAATCCAGTCACTCGGACCAGAAAAAGTCCTGAAATCGCAAGATTTCAGGACTTTTTTGTTGCGTAAGCAAGTAGAATGCGCGCAATGATTCGTGCTGCTATAACTCTATTGCAACTACTGTATTGCATCGGAAATGCGGTAGGGACAGTCGTGGCTGCAACCTCTTCAGTGGAATTGAATTGCTTTTTAGAATCCTTCTGGTGTAAGGAGTCCTTTCTGCTTTTCCGCGGGGCGTGCCGCGTCTTGTCCGCAAGCTTGACCGGGCCCTTGAGGATGAGGTCGTTTGCCTGGGCCTTTCGCATGATCTGGAAAATCATTCCGGGCGCTTGGACGCCTGTGACTGGTGTGTGCCGTCCTTCGTCAGATCGCGCAGGAAGGCCACGACGTCCGCGGCGCGTATGCTCTGCAGCGGCTTTGCTGAGGCTATTAATCTTTATATTTGCACACTAGTTAATATTAGTAGCCAACTTCAGTTACGCCATATTCAGCCTGTTCCTGTGTAAAACCTTCAAACATGAACTGATCTATCAGGCCCTGCCTTGAGAATGACATATAGTCAATATATTCTTGCGCCTTGAGCGCCGCTTGTTCAAACCAGTCTGCACCGCATTTTGGACAATGCACGATTATCCCTCCCTTTTAAAGCGTCAAGGTCGATATCATTCTGCAGAGAGCCGATACATCTGTGCCGCCTGTAAATTCCAGCTTGACTCTCCCAAGACCGCTAAACCAGAGCTCAAGCTCGCAGTCAAGGTCAAACACTCCGGCAGTCTCTACGGAAAAAGCTTGAATTTTAGAATACGGCAGACTAGTAAAGTCCTTTTTCTTACCAGTTACGCCTTGTACGTTGATCGCTATAATACGCTTGTCCGTAAACACGATGCCATCGCGCATGGCCTGGAACGTTGCAACTATGCTCTCGTCATGGATAAGAAGCGGATCGACCATGTCCGAATAGTTCTTGTACGGTACGGCTTTCATCTTTATAAAGGACGCGTTCTGGAAATCAATCATGCAACTTTCCCCTTCTCTTCATATTATCCGCCGCCCTCCCGGCGGCTTTTTGCGGCTAAGAATATTAACCAAAACCATTGATATACTGAGTTTGTGCAAGATGCATCAGCGCACTTGCTTTACAGCAATACAATAGCATAATTTGGGATAAATGCAACATTTTTCTGAAAATGTCAATTTGTCACTTGGCGATCACAGCTTTGAAATTATGCGTAGAGGGCTGGCGATAAAAAGAGGATTGCTTCAAGACCGATGAGAGCTGCTTGTGACATGGCAAAATGTGTGATATACTTCCTTTAAACGACAAAAGGAGGACCCACATGCTGCCTCCGGGTATCTACGAACAGGTCATCAACAACGCCCTGACGCGCGAGCTTGCGGAGCTGCCGGAGGCTTGCAAGGCTGTTGCGCCCATCGACAGAGCAGAGGCGTCTCAGGTGCTTGCTCAGTATCTGGCGGACATCGTCCAGAAGGGCCTCGACAACCTGCTCGACAACGGCGGGGACATCACCTCTCAGGTGGAGCTGGCAAACCGAATCATCGAGCTGATACAGAACTCTACAAAAGAAGCTGACTTTGCCGCGCTGGGTGTTGACCGGCGGGCAGAGCAGCTTCTTGCGCTTTTACGGGAACGCGATCCGCGGCTTGCGTCCGGCAAGACCGCAGCGGACCTTGAGCGCCCGGAGACCTCCATCGCCCGGAGCAGCCTCTTCACCGGCGCCGTGCACGAGCCGCAGATGTACACAGAGCTCAAAAAGGAGATAGCTTCCTCCGACCGCATAGACATGCTGGTCTCATTCATAAAGTGGAGCGGCCTGCGGCTTTTGATGGACGAGCTGCGTGAGTTCACTCAAAACGGCGGCGAGCTGCGCATCATCACCACATCATACATGGGCGCCACGGACGTGAAGGCGATCGAAGAGCTCCGAGCCCTGCCAAACACGCGCATAAAGGTCAGCTACGACACCAGGCGCACCCGGCTCCACGCCAAGACTTACGTATTTTATCGCGACAGCGGCTTCACCACCGCCTATGTGGGCTCATCCAACCTCTCAAACGCCGCCATTTCCAGCGGCCTTGAGTGGAACGTGAAGGTCACACGCCGCGATATGCCGGAGACCATCAGCAAGATCGCCGCCACCTTCGAGAGCTACTGGAACTCCAGGGAGTTTGAATACTACTCCGAGGATCAGAGAGAGCGGCTCGCCCGGGCTCTGAAGGCGGAAAAATATTTTGATGCCAACTGCGCCTCTGCCTACACACTGGACATTACGCCCTACTCCTACCAGCAGGAGATACTCGACAAGCTGGAGGCCGAGCGAGCCGTCCGCGGCCATATGCGCAACCTTGTCGTTGCCGCGACAGGAACGGGCAAGACGGTCATCTCAGCGCTGGACTACAAGCGGTTCAGGCGTCAAAACCCCGGCAAGCCCTGCCGCCTGCTGTTCGTGGCGCACCGCGAGGAGATACTGCGCCAGAGCCTCTACACCTTCCGCGCCGTGCTCAAGGACGCCAACTTCGGGGAGCTGTTCGTGGGCCGGGAGCGGCCGGAGAGCATAGACTACCTTTTCATGTCCATACAGACCTTCAATTCCCAGGACTTCGCCTCAAAAACGGAGGCGGATTACTACGACTACATCGTCGTGGACGAGTTCCACCACGCGGCGGCGCCGACATACCAAAAGCTGCTGACCTACTACCACCCGCGCATACTGCTGGGCCTGACCGCAACCCCGGAGCGCATGGACGGTAAGAGCATCCTGCCCTGGTTCGGAAACCGGATAGCCGCCGAGATACGTCTGCCGGAGGCCATTGACCGCAAGCTGCTGTGCCCTTTCCAGTACTTCGGCGTCACGGACACCATTGACCTCGACAAACTTAAATGGAGCGCCGGAGGCTACGACAAGGGTGAGCTCTCGCGTGTGTACACGATCAGCGGCGCCGCGGCCAATCTGCGCGCAGATCTGGTCGTGCAGTCTCTGCTCAAATATGTCACCGACTTGGACGAAGTGAAGGGGCTCGGCTTCTGCGTCTCCGTCGAGCACGCGGAATTCATGAGCCGGTACTTCAACAGCCGCGGCATACCATCCATCTTCCTGACGGGCAAATCCTCCGACGAGGAGCGGCGAGCCGCCAAGGGAAAGCTGACAGGCGGGGAGATACGTTTCATCTTCGTTGTGGACATCTACAACGAGGGCGTGGATATACCTGAGGTAAATACCGTGCTGTTCCTGCGGCCGACGGAGTCGCTGACCGTGTTTTTGCAGCAGCTGGGACGCGGCCTGCGCCTGGCAGAGGATAAAGAGTGCCTGACCGTGTTGGACTTCATTGGTCAGGCGAACAAGAGATATAACTTTGAAGAAAAGTTCGCCGCCCTGCTGTCAAATACAGAGCGCAGCGTGGCCAGGGAAATTCGCGATGGCTTCGTTTCAGCGCCCAAGGGCTGCTATATACAGCTGGAAAAGCTGGCTGCGAGATACATACTTGAAAACATCCGCGCATCCTACGGCAGCACCGCAGGCCTCGTGGCGAGGGCTTCGGAGTTTACGGATGACAGCGGGCTCAAGCTCACGTTAGCGAACTTTTTAGGCTATTACCACCTGGACGCAAGGGCACTGTACAAGTTCGCATCCTTTTCCCGCATCTGCGCGAGAGCGGGCACAAGGGAGGACTTCAATGAACCGCTGGAAGAGACAATGACAAAGGCTTTTGCCAAGCTGTCGGTCATTGACTCAAGGCACTGGATAGATTTCCTGCTGAAGCTGCTGCCGCAGCTGGACGACACGGACTTCGGCGCGCTGCCGCCCGTGGAGCGGCGGATGCTGCAAATGTTCTACGTCACAGTCTGGGGTGAGACGGCGGAAGATTGGGCGTCGGATAAGGTGCTGGACAGGCTGTATGCCCTCTCGGACAGCCCGGCAATGCTGGGCGAGCTTTTGGAGCTGCTGCGGTACCGGTATGAACAGATAGACTTCATCGACGAGCCGGTGGAGCTGGGCTTTGACTGCCCGCTGGACCTGCACTGCACCTATACGCGCGACCAGATACTGACAGCGCTGGACTTTGCAAAACCCTCAACGGTGCGCGAGGGCGTGAAATGGCTGCCGGAGAAGAAGCTCGATGTGTTCTTCGTTACGCTCAACAAGTCGGACAAGGACTATTCACCCACGACGATGTACAACGACTACTCCATCAGCGAGAGCCTCTTCCACTGGCAAAGCCAGAGCACCACAGCGGCGGATTCCCCGACGGGCCGGCGCTATATCCACCACCGCGAGCGCGGCAGCCGCGTGCTGCTGTTCGTGCGTGAATATAAGACCGACCGCCTCACCGGCGGAGCCGAGGCCTATACCTTTCTTGGGTCAGCTAACTATGTCAGGCACGAGGGAAGCCGTCCGATGAACATCATATGGCAGCTTGATCGGCCAATACCGGCCAAGTTCCTGAAGAAGACAAATAAACTGGCTGCGGGGTAAGAAACGTAAACGTACAAGGGGGAGAGCGGAAAATGACTGAGCTGGAGAAAACAAAATACGCCAAGTCCTATGTCGAACAGCTGGCCAATGGCGTGAACCCGCTGACGGGTTCGCCGATACCGGAGGGAGACCTGCTCAACAACGTCAGGATCTCTCGCTGCCTGTTCTATGTGGCCGACATATTGAGACAGGTGATCGAAAAAGGTGGCGTGGGCAAGCCTGAGAAGAAACCCAAAAAGCAGCCGTTTTGTTTGAGCTATGAGGAGCGCCGGAAAGTCGAACTCTCCGACACGCCGATCTCCATCAGCGAGCTGATAAGGAGGATAAACGCTCTTGTAGACAGGGAGAATATGTCCAAGCTGAATTTCCGCTGCATTTCCGACTGGCTGCTTGAGCTGGGGCTGCTGTGCTACGACGTGGACGCGCTGGGCAAGAGGTTCAGAAAGCCGACGGCAAAGGGCGCGGAATTCGGCCTGACAACAGTGCGCCGAAGCGGGGAGCGAGGCGACTATACCCAGACGCTCTACAGCCGCAGCGCACAGCAGTTCATCCTCGACAACCTCGACGCCGCCTTGGAGCTGTACAATGGCCGCAAGGGTTAAAAATAAAAATGGAGCCTATACCCAGGCTCCATTTTTATCATGCCGGACAAGTGATTGCCCGGCTGTATGCGTCTCAAGCCTCCAGGAAATATTTTCTTAATCCTCAGAGGTTCATATCGGATATGAACTGCTTGATATTTGCATACACTTCGCTGTTAAGGTCCGGATAAGCATCCAGTACGCGATTGGTCCACTCAGGGCCGTGGCCGCCGACTGTGGGGATGAAGCGCTCCAGCTCACCGACGGGGACTATGTAGATGCCGTGGGCGCGCAGCAGCTGGTCGATGCGCCTGTAGGCCCGGGCGGCGTCGCCTGCCGGGATGGCCGCTTCACCTGAGAGCTTGAGGGCTTTCCACTTGGAGACAGTGCTCACAGCATCATTTATCCCTGCAATCTCATCCTTGCTGAGAAACTGCCCGCCGGAGCTGTCGAGGACAGCGCCTATGAGCGCCTTGGCCTGGGCGCGCTCGACCTTTTCCTTCGGGCTGTGCAGGTTTGAGACAACGGCCCTGTAGTCGTCCTTCACCTCATCCCAGCCTATTCCAAAGGCCTGCAATATGCCTCGGAATACGTTCTCATCGTTCAGTATGTCGATATCGGGTATCAGTCTCACATCTATGTCCAGCGCCCTCAGAGCTGAGGCTATGCGCGCCATGCGCTGCTTGCCTCCGCAATGTATGAAAAGCGTCTCGGAATAGCGGCCGGAGGCCTGCTTCAGATGGCCCTCGATCAGCGAGTACATCCGGCAGTCGGAGTCGCTCTCGCAGAGCACCACGGTTTTGTGGAACAGACTGGACATGATGTTTGAATACTTGAGCAGCGGGTCGTTCCATACGGTGCCGAGCTTTTCGTTGTCCAGGGCGGAAAAGGAGTTGCTGTCACCCTCGCGCGTGATGCGGACTATGGTCACGCGCTCCGGGCAAGCTTCAATCAAACCCTTTATGATGTCCTCACTGTGGGTGGAGATGAAGGCCTGCTGGTCGTTGGATAGGGCTTCGCCGATTATCTGACCCATTATTCTCGCCTGAGGCGGGTGCAGGAAGGACTCGGGCTCGTCTATGAGGTATGTGCGGAAATAGTCGAGCATCAGGTACAACAGGATGCCGGTGAAGCTTTTTATGCCGTCGCCCTGATTTTGCACCTGCCTGTAGCCGCTGAGCACACCGGCATAGGCCTCAAGGTGCTCCTGCGAGTCGGAATAGGCGCCGCTGAGTCTTACGGGTTCTCCGATGCAGAGTGGTATATTGGCGCCATTTAGGATGTTCGGAGTGACTTCGACGTTGAAGGCCTTCTTAAAGTTGTTGGAGAGCCATTTGCGATGCTCAGACTCAAAGGCGGCGTAGTGTATTGGGTGTGTCTTGGGTGCATCCCGGGTGATGTTGCGCGGCGGAGCGCATATGTTCAGCCTGGCGGAGGTGTTGAGCTCGGTGATAAACAGGCTGCGGAGCGACTCATAATACGGCGAGGAAAGAAAGCGGCTGGCTAGCGAATCGTAGAGCACCATACGTGTTCCCAGCACGTCGTAATAGGTGTAGCCACCGTCCTTTTGCCCGGTCGAGATGTTGTCCAGAAGCTCAAAAAGCGAGGCACTGCTTTTGGTGATCTCTATGCCCGATACGACCACACTGTTCTGGCTTTTTTCAGACAGACTGTAGATATCTTTGAGCGCCTGGCTCTTGCCCACGTTGTTCGGGCCGACGAAGACGATGATGCTGTTTTTACTAATATCGAGAGAGACGCCGTTGTTAAATGTTATTTTTGAGATAAACCCTCCAGCTTTTTCTTCCATGTACATTCTCCTGACACATCATGATAAAAATATCATATCATAAAAGGCAGGAAATTTCCATGGTTTGGGTGCACCCGCAAATGCGTGCCATCAGCACTCGGCGTGTAGATGCCGATGGCCTCACCGTTGCCATAGCGCAGCTCTAAACGGGCTGTATCAATGTTGAAATCGCAGGATATTAGCTTTCTCATTCGTTCCGCGCAAGACGCATGACCTCAATTTCCAGGTATATTATTGTTTCAGTAATTCGATCATAGAGCAGCAGACTTCGTCCATATCTGCGACGATGCCGTAGTCACAATAATTAAATATAGGCGCGTTCGGGTCTGTGTTTACGGCGATGAGAGTACCGGCGTCTATGCCCGTCACATGGTTAACTGCGCCGGATACGCCGAAGCCTATGTACAGCTTAGGCTTTATCATGACTCCGGACTGACCTACCTGCAGCTTATACGGGAGCAGTTCGCGATCCGCGATGGGCCGGGTGCAGGCCAGTTTTCCGCCGAGCAGGGAGGCCAGCTCGCGATATTTCGGCAGGCTTTCGTCTTTGAGCCCGGCGCCTACACAAACTATGGTATCGCAGTTGGATATGTCCAGCTGGGGATCTACCTCGTCCTTGACGTAGTTCAGCAGCTTGGAGCGGATCGCTTCTGGCGGACAATTGATCTCCTCGTCTATTATTTCTATATCCGTTTTGCGTCCAGCCGGCTGATATTTAAAAGTGCCGGGGCGAATCGTACCTACCTGCGGCCTCAATTCCGGAATGGTTATAACGGCCATTATTTTGCCGCCGGCGGCCGGCTCAATGAACTCAATATCGCCTGTCTCTGAATTATAGACAAGCTCCGTAGCGTCGCTGGTGCACCCCGTTTCGAGCCTTGCCGCAAAGCGAGGGGCAAAGTCGCGGCCGTTTGTTGTACCTCCCACGAAAACGGCGCTCGGCTTGTATTTTTCGCAGAGAACGGTGAAGAGATTTGTGTACGCTTCTGTGCTGTATCGCCCATACCCCGTTCCGTGTACCCGGATAAGTCGGTCGATCCCGCAGTCCATTACTCTGCTTATCTCATGCTCAGGAAGATCCCCGGCAACCACTGCTACGAGCTTATCGCCTGATTTGTCGCACAGTTTGCGCACCTCGCAGCACAGCTCAAGTCCTACCTGCTGGACTTCGGCCTCGCTGCATTCAATGAAGACCCACATATCCTTCGAGTTGCTCTTATCCAATGCTCACACCTCCCTCATCAGCTCGAGCAATTTTGCCACGCTCGACTTTACGTCGCCCTCGTCGATAATGACGCCCGGTTCGGGCAGCACGGGAGGGAACATGCGCGGGACTTTTGTCGGTGAGCCGGGGTCACCGATCCTGCTGCGGTCAAGGCCAGGGATATCGTCCGCAGTCAGAACGTTTATTTCGGCCTTCTTCGCCCGCATTTTCCCCTTGAGATTGGGGATCCTTGCCGGGTAGTTGCCCTTCTCCATGGTGAAAAGGCAAGGCATGGTGACTTCGAGAGTTTCCGTACCGGTTTCAAGCTGCCGCTCGACTGTTACCGAACCCCCCTCCACTTCCACGTTGGTTATGAGGCTTGCACTGGTCACCTGAGCTGCGTCGAAGCGCTCTGCAAGCTGTGCTCCCATCTGGCCGGTAGCACCGTCAAGGGTTTCTTTGCCGCAGAAGATGAGGTCAAAACTGCCCATGGACTTTGCTGCGCTGGCGATAGAATAGCTGGTTGCCAGAGTGTCCGCGTTGCCGAAAGCCCGGTCAGTCACCAGCACGGCAGTATCAGCGCCCGCGGCAATACATTCGCGCAGAACGGCCTCGGCGTTTGGGGGACCCATAGTTATAGCGGTGATCTCGCCTCCCCAGGCCTCCTTTACCTTCAGCGCGGCAGAAAGCGCATTTGCGTCAAGGGGGTTAAGTATGGCCGGCACGCCTACCCTTATCAGCGTGCCCGTCTCGGGGTCCATCTTCATTTGATCGACGTCAGGCACCTGTTTTACACAGACAAGAATTTTTAGCATCAGTCCGCCACCTTTCCGGGATTGAGAATGCCTTTCGGGTCAAGCTCCGCCTTCATCATCTTGAATTTTTCCCGCTTGTCCTCGCTTAGATAGGGTTTCTTTGAGTAGCCAACCCCATATTCGCCGACCGCGTCTCCGCCAAGTTCGAGACAGGCTTTGCAGACAGCCTCCGCCAGGACGGCAAACTTGCCGGCAAACTCGTCTTTGGGGAGTTGACTCACCAAATGGACATGCACGCCTCCGCTGCCCACGTGAGCGTATGCCATGGCTTTTATGCCCTCGCCGGCGGCCGCTTTTGCGCGCCTCACGAACTCTGCAACGGATTCAGGGGGAACACTCACGTTTATCTCACCCTCCGAAGGGGCGGATTCCATGGAGCTGTGGAATGCATCATGCGCCGCCCAGACTTCACGTTTCAATGTGGGCGTGTCCACGACAAGAATATCGAGGCATTCCAACTCCTCGGACAATTCAGCGATGGCTTCCATCAGCTCGTCAAGCTCGTCGTCGCTGTCCCCCTCTAGCTGGAGCATGAGCGTTGCTTCAACGCGCTCGCCGTCTGTTTCCACGGGGAACACCGGATTGCCGGTGACATTACCGGAGAATTCAACGATATCAGTGTCGAGATATTCAAGAGCAGACGGCTTGAAGGTCCTGAGCCTGAGCGCGGCATTTATGCAGCTTTCCGTATCCGCAAAGGGGAGCAGCAATATGACGTCTTTGCTTGGGCGCTTCACCAGCTTGAGCGTGAGCTCGGTTATTATGCCGAGGGTGCCCTCGCTGCCCAGGATGCTTTTGTATTCGTCGCGGTCCGAAAGCTTTACGATCTCGCCTCCGGCGAGCACAATGGCGGCATCCACGACATAGTCCAGCGTTTTGCCGTACTTTAGCGCAGAAGGCCCAGAGGCGTTTGTGGATGCGTTTCCGCCAATGGTAGCCGTCTGCTCACCGGGATCCGGGGGATAAGACAGCCCGTGCTTGGCGGCCTCTGCTTTTATATCCTGCAGCAGGACTCCGGGCTGGACCTGCAGGGTCTGGGAGTGCTCGTCAAACGAGATGATCTCATTCATGCCCTTTAAGGACAGTACGAGCCCGCCCTCGAGCGGGACGCTGCCGCCGGCCTTGCCTGTGCCTGCGCCTCGTACGGTGACGGGCACGCCGGCTTTAAAGCAGGCCTTAATGATTTGAGATACCTCATTTGTGCAGGAGGCTTCCACAGCGGCGTCGGGCAGGTGGGGGAGACCGGAGCCGAATTCGTCGTGCGTATAATCTGCCGGTATATCCTGCCCGCTTATCAGCTTTAAGCCGTTTACGGAGGCGGCGATCTCTTCATTTATAAACTCAGTTATATTGTGTCCGAGCATGGCATTTCTCCCTTTAAACGTCCATCGGCTTCTTCAGACCGGCACATATTTTCTGCATGACATCGCAAGCGTCGCCGACTATGCCGAAATCAGCCTGAGCAAATATCGGCGCGTCCTTGTCTCTGTTTATGGCAACGATGGTACCTGACTCAGAGATGCCTATGGTGTGCTGGATCTGACCGGATATTCCTATCGCAATATAGACATCCGGCTTGATCGTGATCCCGGACACGCCGATGTACCGCTCGCGCGGGTACCAGTGCAGCTCTTCACTGACAGGTCTCGTGCAGGCGATCTCGGCGCCCAGCAAGGAGGCCAGCTCCTCCACGAGCCGAAGGTTCTCCTCTTCCTTGACTCCGCGGCCTACGCCCACTACTATTTTGGCCTTATCAAGGTTGGTGCTCTGTACGGTCTTTTCGCTGCGCGACCTGAGCTTTATGCGCGCGGGAGCTTCTATGTCTACCTCTGTGATCTCGTCCGGGGCCTTCCTGTCGGCGCCGCACGGAGCAAGCACACCCGAACCGAGGCAAATAACTGCTGCGCCTGACCGCCGCTCCTTCATGATGGCCTTGCCGCCGTATATAAAGCGCCTAGTGATTATATCGCCGTCCTGCTTTTCCACTCCGCTCACGTCGGTCATTACAGAGGTGCCCAGTACAGAAGCCAGCCTGGCGGCAAGAAGGCGGCTGTCGCGGCTGTTCTCGACAAGGACGAGCCCGGGCTTCGCCTCCGACACAAAGCTGCCGGCCCAGTCGAGGATGCCGAGAGCGGTGTCGTGTTCTGATAGTCTGATCCTGTATATTTTATCTGCGGAGAATTCGTGGTCTTCTTTTCCCCAGTATATCAGGATTACTTCATCACCGTATGCACCCGCGCCCGAGACGAGCTCGGAAGCAAGCGCAGCCTGCGAAGCGAATATCAATACCTTTTTCATCGTTTCCATGTTGCTCCTCCTCACATTGCGGCTCTGGACAGCGCGCGGCAAAGCTCTTCTATGGCTTCGGCGTTGTCAGCGTCGTATACCTCTCTCCGGCGGCTGTGCTGCTCGGGGGCCTCCACGCTGTCAACGGCAACGCTCCGGCATTGCGGAGCGAGTCCGAGCTCTGCAAAGTCCACTGCCTTGACCGGCTTCTTTCCGGCCGCCATTATCTCCTTGAGCGAGGGGATGCGAGGCGTATTGATGTCGCTTGTGACGCATATGACGGCAGGAAGCTCGACCTCGAGCTCCTCGGTGCATGTCTCAAGCTGACGAGTTACAATGAGCCGTCCCTGGTCGTCCTTGCCGACAGAGCTGACGGCGTTCACAGTCGGCCAACCCAAAACAGCGCCTGTCATGGCGCCCGTCTGCTGAGAATAGAGGTCTCCGCTGCCCTCGCCGAATATCACGAGCTCAACGTCGCCCAGGCTTTTGACTGCGGCGGAAAGCGCGCAGGCTGTCATGTAGGTGTCGGCGTCTCCCATGGCGTCATCCTTCACGAGCACCAGCTCATTTACTCCGCGAGAGAGCACGCTCTTTCTCATTTTGCTGTCGTCCGCGGCGCCACAGACAGCCGAAAGAGCGATGACCGAATCGGTCTTGCCCTCAGAAAGCAGCCTCGCGCCGGCTTCAACTGCGTTGAGATCATACTGGCCTATCTCAAGGGAGGCCCCCGCAGTGGATATGCTCTTGTCCGGATTGATGCTTATCTGCTCGTTGTTAAAGACGGCTTTGTAGCATACAACTGTCCTCATTCGTCTCTCTCCTCCAAGTTTTAAGTCTGTATCTGAAAGTCCGGCTCCCTGCCGGAAAGCAGCGCTCTGAGCGCTGCCTTATCAACTTTGCCTATGCCCGTGCGGGGCATGGAATCTACGAACCATATTTTCCGCGGCTTTTTAAAGCTAGCAAGATGACTTTTGCAGTGAGCGATTATCTGCTCGGCGCTCACCGGGTAGTCTGTTATTATGGCCGCGGCAACGGCCTCCGTATATACCTCGTCCGGCACGCCGAAAACGGCGCACTCCGAAACTCCGGGGAAGCGGCGTATCACAGCTTCAAGCTCGGAGGCAAACACATTTTCTCCGCCGGTCTTTATGCAATCCTTCGCCCGGGAAAGAAAATAGTAATATCCTTCTTCATCGATCCTGAGTATGTCCCCTGTGTCAAGCCAGCCATCTTCATAAGATTCTTCCCTGTTGAGATAGCATGACATCTGAGCCTGGGACCTTGCCCAGAGGGTGCCGGCTTCGCCGACGGATGCGGGAGTACCGTCAAGGCCGATCAGCTTGATATGCGTTCCCAAATACGGTTTGCCGACGGATTCCGCAAGCCACGGCTTGCGAAGATAGAGCTCATGGGTCAGAAGAAGCATTGTAAACACTGCGCGCTCCGTATGGGAATAGACCATGCATATGCCGGCATCTGGAAACAGCTCAAATATTTCTTCTATGAGACCGCGGCTGCATCCGCCGCCGGCCAGAGACACTATACGCACTGAGCTTATGTCCGCATTCAACCTGCGCTGTTCTCTGACGCACAGTCCGCACAGAGACGGCGGGATCATGAATAACTGCGTTATGCGATACTGCTCAACACTCTTGAGCAATGAGGCGGCGTCAAACTTATCTGTCACCACGGCGGTGGCGCCGCTTGACAGCAGGTCGTGCAGCATGCCCATACCGGCCGAGTGGCACAACGGAAGCGACATCAGAAATATGTCATCTTCGCTGAAGCGCCGCGGTGTTTGAAACTTTAGCACGACCCAATTGTACAGGGCCATATGAGTATGCACGGCCAGCTTGCTTTTTCCGGTCGTCCCGCCGGTAAAGAGCATTATCGCAGGGTCCTCGGGGGACGGATACTGGAGCTCAACGTCACTGCTGCCCCTGAGGCTCTCCATGGACAGCTCTCCATTTGGATCTGCGTCGTCGCAGCCAACAGAAATCCAGTTCTTCACCCCGGAGCACGATGACTTGACTGAACGCACGATCCCCGCGCTGCTCGCGTCGAAAAACACCGTTTTGCAGCCCGAGTATTCAAGCTGCGAGATGAGTTCACGCTCGGAAATCCTGAAGTTGAAAGGTACGGCTACGGCGCCGCACATGTGCAGGGCATACAATATCTCAACAAAGCTCACGCTGTTTCTCATGACTATGCCCGCACGTTCCCCATTGCGCATGCCGCGGCCTATGAGCCCGGACGCGAGGGATCTGGTCCCGGCAAGGAGCTCGCTGTAGCTGAGACTCCTGTCCTTGCCGATAAGAGCCGTCTTGTTTGGATTCCGGATCACGGTATCTGTAAATAAATCAATTACTGTCACTGCAATACCTTCCTGTTTTCAGAGCCCGTATATGAGAGGTACAAAGATAACTGTGGCTATATAGCTCAGAAGACACAGCGGACCGCCGAGCTTCACATAGTCGTTGAAATTATAACCGGCGACCATCGTCATGGTAACAGGCGGAGAGCCGATAGGCGAGGCAAAGGCAAGTGTGGACCCCACAATTACGCCGACGGCCATGGTCGTTGGATTAATGCCGACCGTTTCAGCCATATTCAGAGCTATGGGAATTATCAGCATGGCTACGACGGGGTTGGACATCATGTTGGTCAGGAGCGTGCATATTCCCACAATGACCGCGAAAACAAGCAGGGGGGATTCCGTCCCGACCACGCCGAGCAGAGCGTTGGCTATGTATTCGCCGGCTCCGCTGTTATTCATGCCGTTTGCCAGGGCGACAAGACACGCAAGTATGATAAGGACATTCAAGTTAACACTTTTGAACGCGTCTTTTTCGCTGATGCATCCGAAGACTATACATATACACGAAGCAAGCGCCGCCGCAATGTACAGAGGGACAATATCGGTGGCGAAGCTGACAACGCAAAGTACCAATGAAACAAGGGCTATGACCATCTTGCGCCTGTCGAAAGTGGGGTTCACAGGTTTTTCGAAATCGTACTGACCATCGAGATCATTGCTCTCAGCAAAACGTCGGTTTTGCGCCTTGCTTCCCCACAACCAATAGTAACCGACCATGACGAGCACGAGCACTGCCCAAATGGGAATTAGCGAGAAGAAGCCCAAGGATTGGCCGGTCTGCTCTCTGAGGTAATTGTTAACCGGGACCTGTACGACGGAGCCCACAAGGGTTCCCAGTCCGCCAACGGTGGCAGAGATGCCGATGGCCATGAAAGCACTCTTTTTCCTTATCCTGAGCATACCGGACGACGACATGGAGCCGACGAGGGCCATGAGCATGGCTACGGTGGCCGTATTGCTCAGGAAAGCACTGAGCAGCGCTGTTATTATGATCAGGATTATAAGCAGAGCGGTCTCGCTGGCTTGTCCGCTTTTAGACAGGGCTTTCCCAATTACCGATGCAAGGCCTGTCCGGAAGATAACCTCTCCGAGTATCATCATGAAAAGGACGATGAGCACAGTCTCTCCGCCAAGGCCGGAAAACACCTCTCCAGGCTGAAGTATGCCGGCGAACATCATCGCCATGGCACCGGCCATTGCAACCACTGATGCCGGGAGCTTCTGCCATGCAAACGCCGCTATAACCGCTACAAGAATAAGAATTGCTGTTGCGATCGGAGTCAATTCGCGTTTACCCTCCCCTTGTTTTGCCAGCGTCACCCGTACAGGCAGCTGTACAGGTGACACCGACATATTATTTCTTATTTTGCGTACTGCTTAACGAGCTGCCTTCCGGCTATATGTATCATCATCTCGTTGGTGCCGGCGGCTATCTGTGTGCCTCTCATTTCGAGCCACAGGCGGCCGACTCTTGTCTCATTGGTATATCCGAGCCCGCCGAAAATCTGCAGCGCGTCACTGCATACCTCAGTCGCCGCGTTTGCGCAGTAATATTTGCAGAGCGCAGAGCTGGTGCGAACGGAGATGCCGTTGTCCTTTTCCCAGGCCGTCTTGTAAATGAGGTTTCGCATGTTTTGGATTCGGATTTCCATGTTCACCAGCTTTTCCTGGATCAGCTGGTGCTGGCCGAGCGTTTTGCCGAAGGTGACGCGGACGCCTGCGTAAGCAGCCGCGTCATCCATTGCAGCCTGAGCCGCACCGAGCATGTTGGCGCATCCCGAGATCCTTTCGGTCTCAAAGTTCTTCATCAGGTTGACAAAGCCTTCGCCCTTCTTGCCGAGAATGTCAGACTCAGTGAGCTCCACATCGTCAAAATAGACCTCGCAGAAGGGAGCCGTGCATGCGCTGATCTTCTCGAGCCTGGAAGTTTTTATGCCGGGCTGATGCTTGTACACCAACCACATCGTGTAGCTGCCGTTGTCCCGCTCGGGGCTTTCGTCCTTGGCTATGACCAGAAGATAGTCGGCGTATTCGGCGTTGGTGCAGAAAGTTTTGGTGCCGTTGAGAATGTATTTCCCGCCGCCGATGCTCTTGGTGGTCGTTATCATGGCCTTGTTGTCCGAGCCGGCGCAGGGCTCGGATATGCACAGCGCAGCCCGGACCACGCCGGTTTTTTCAAAGTTGTCGTAGAATATCTTGATCTGCTCCGGTGTGCCCATTTCGAGAATATCTCTCATGATTATGGCGTTTCCGGAGAAGGGCATGCTCGCGGCCACGTTTCGGAACATCTCCTCATTGAGCAGGCAGGTGGTCAGGGTGTCGATCTCCGTGCCGCCATACTCTTCGGGCATGTTCAGGCGGGCAAAGCCCTCGTCAAGGTACGCTTTATAGATGGAGTCGGGTACTCTGTGCTGCTTTCCCCACTCTATAACGTCTTCGTTCTTTATATATCTCTTGCAGAACTCGGTCATGCTCTCGCGTATGAGCTGCTGTTCTTCTGTGAGTCTGAAATCCATAATTACCTCCTGTTTTATCTGAACTCAGTACGGATATGTGTATTTAAGCTCCGCGTCCTTGCGGATAATGCCCTCGTCGTACAGGGCGGAGATGTCCTCCGGCGTATATCCGAGCTCGGAAAGGACCTCCTCGTTGTCCATTCCGTAACCGGGCGCTGCTCTCCAAACCTTGCCGGGATAGTTCTTGAACTTGGGTACCGGGCCGACACAGCGCAGCTTCTTGCCTTTGAAGTTTTCAAATTCGGAGAAAACGCCCCTTGCCTTTACATGGGGATCGTCTATGAGATCTGCGAAGGTGTTGATCTTGCTTATGGGCAGCCTTGCTCCGAGCATTTCCTTCTGAGCCTCATCGGCAGTTCGTTCGGAGAAATACTTCAAAAGCGCGCTCTGATACAGGTCGCCCGCAGGCGCGCCTATACGTCCCTGCTGAGTGCCCTCCGGTATGTCGGGGCCGCCGTATTCGAGACCGAGAAACTCGCAGCAGCGCCTGAATACTCCGGCTCCGCCCAGGTTGCAGGAGACATACCGCCCGTCACGGCACTTATAGCTGCCGATGCCGGCCACCGGGCTGGGATATCCGGCAAAGACGAGATTTTTATCATTGCCGTTGAAGCCGTCCGGAGCGCGCTGCTGAACACGCATCATCAGTTCGAACTGCGCAATATCTATGCTCTCGCCCTTTCCGGTCTGCTTGACCTTGTTTAGCGCAGCCAGGACGGAAACGGCCGTATACAGGGCGGTGAAAAAGTCAGCCGCTAACGGGCCTGCGGCGTATGGCGCCGTCTCCGGGTTGGAGTTCATGTACATGTATCCGGAAAACGCCTGAGCTATCTGGTCGTATGAGGCCCGGGAGACATATTCAGGAACACCGCTCTGGCCGAAACCAGATATGTGGGCGATGATCAGCCTGGGATTTGTTTCCCAAAGGACCTCGTCGGACAGGCCCCACTTTGCATATTGTCCGCCCTTGGAGTTTTCTATGAAGATATCTGCGCCTTCAAGCAGCTTGAGGAAGATCTGACGCCCCTGGGGTGATGGAATGTTCAGAGATATGGCCCTCTGATTCTTTCGCTCGACCTCGCTGGCGTAACTGTGTCCCAACCGTATCATGTCCGGCGCTTTTATGTTTTCTATCCATATTACATCCGCGCCATAGTCTGCAAGTATCTCCGCTGCGAACGGGCCGGCCGTGGTCTGCGTGCAATGCACGACCTTAACCCCACTCAAAACACCAAATTCCGGCAGAGCCTTATTCCCCCAGGGCATATTTTTTCCTCCTATCTATTCAAGTCAGTACGGGAAAGTCAGTTTCATTTCCCGGTCTTTGTTTATTATGCCTTTCTCATACAGCTCGTTTATATAGTCGCTCGAGTATCCGAGCTCGCCAAGTACCTCTTCATTGTCCATACCATATGCCGGAGCGTATCTCCACACCTTGCCTGGATTATTTGTGAAGAGCGGCACGGGGCCGGCGCAGCGCACAGGGTCGCCTTTGGCATTGGGATACTCTACGATAGCGCCCCTCGCCTTCATTTGAGGGTCGTTTGCAACGTCTTCAAAGGTGTTGACCTTGTTTACAGACAGATTCAGGGCCTGCATTTCGGCCTCGGCTTCTGCGGCGGTTTTGGACATGAAGTATTTTTGCAGAGCACTGTGGACGATCTGCCCAATCTTGGTGTTCATCCTGCCCATTTGAGTGCCTTCAGGGATATCCGGACCGCCGTAGTCCAAACCGAGAAATTCGCAGGTTTTTTTGAACACTGAGGGACCGACGAGATTGCAGGAGATGAACTGCCCGTCGGCACACTCATAGCTTCCGATGCCGGCGGTGGGGGAGGGATAGCCGGCCACTATCGTGGTGTTCCCACTGAGCCCGTCCGACTGCCGGTGCTGAGTGCGCAGCATTACCTCAGCCTGAGCGAGGTCCACACTTTCACCCTTGCCGGTCTCTCGGACTCTGTAAAGCGCTGCCATGGCCGAAAAGGCCACATATACGCCGGTGAAAAAGTCCGCGGCGCACGGCCCCACGGCATAGGGCGCAGTCACCGGATTCCTGTTCATGTACATATATCCGGAGAAGGCCTGTATGACCTGATCATACGACGCCCTCGAAATATACTGAGGAAGGCCGGTCTGGCCGAAGCCGGAGATGTGTATTATCACAAGCTTCGGGTTGACGCTCCAGAGAACATCGTCGCTCAGACCCCATTTTACATATTGTCCACCTTTGGACGCTTCTACAAATATATCGGCGTCCTCTATCAGCTTGAGAAATATTTCCCGGCCCTCCGGGGAAGGGATGTTAAGGGCTATTCCACGCTGGTTTCTTCTGTCTGATTCCACCGCATAGCTGTGCGTAAACCTGGCTAGATCGGGCGCCTTGGCATTTTCTATCCATATTACGTCAGCGCCGTGATCGGCCAGCAGCTGGACACCGAAGGGACCCGCAATGGACACTGTGCTGTGTACCACCTTCAGACCTCTCAGGACTCCGAATTCAGGCAGCTGTTTGTTCTTCCAGGGCACTTTCATTCCTCCTTGTTTTCAAAATACCTTAGAAGGACTGCGCGACCGGGGAGGCCGCGCAGATCCGCATTACAGTCCCATCATCATCCACAGGGGCACGCTGGCGACGCATTCCAGAATGGTGAATATCATAAAGCACCACTGCATCTTGAGAGTGTCTCTGTATGCCACCGCCTCAAACCCGGCGCCCACATTGCAGGAGGCAAGGTTCGTGTTCAGAAGCGGATTGTTATAGTAGGTGTGCCAGCAGTTACCGGCAAACAGGCAGGACATGCACACCGTGAAGGCGCCTATGCCGGCCGCCTCGGCAGAGCTGCCGAGTATGAAGTAGAGGATCGTCATAACTGTTATCGGGCTGTTGACCACGGTCCTGAGCAGATAGGTGACTATGCAGACGCAGATGACACAGACATAGCGATTGACCATCATCCAGCCGAGATAGGGGGAGAGCGTCTCGGAAAGCCAAGTGTTGAGCCCGACGGTATTCATCATGCCGGCCACGCCCATGATGCCGCCGATCCAGATGACAAGATTCCAGGGGATTCGGGTGCACAGCTGCTTGGGAGTGAGCAGACCCTTGAACATGAATGCCAGAACTCCCATGATGGCAACGGTTACGGAAGAGAGCCCCGTAAGATTGGGCAGGCACCAGAGAATGAGCATGCAGACAAGAACGCCTGCCGCATATTTTTCGTCGCCGGACATCGGCCCCATATCCCTGAGCAGCTTGGGGACGAAGTCTTTGTCGACCTTTGTGTCGACCTCGGGCTTGTAGAACCACTGTATGCAGAAAAACGTGCAGACTAGGCTGATAATCAGGCCCACGGAGCAGGCAAGCAGCCAGTTGCCGAAATTGAAGTATGTGGCAAAGGTGCCGCCAAGCACACCCAGCATCAGCAGAACGTTCGGGGAACCGGTATAAGTGCAATGCGCGTTGGAGCCAACGGCTATCCAAAGAGCGCTGGCCAGACCCGCGGCTCCGTTGCTGTGGGCCTTATAGCCCATTTCCTTGATGATATTGCCGGCGAGGGGGCCCATGATAGCCGCCTTGGCGTTAGTAGACGGGATCATCGGGCAAAGCACGCTGCCGGTGACCAGAACAGCCGCGACCTGGCCCTTGTATCCGGCCGGGAACAGCTTGATGATGTTCAGGGCTATACGTTTGAAGATACCGGTTTCGTTTGCCGTGTTTGCAACGGCAAATACGGTGAGGATTGTCCAAACAACACTGCCATTGAACTGCCCGAAAGCGGTTCCAAAGTCGGAAACTCCGAAGACAGTAAAAGAGGTAAGGGCCACAAGAGCGCAGGCCACGTCAGACATCGCTCCGCTCAGCAGCCAAAAGACGAATGCTGCGAATATTCCAAGGTAACGTATGGCCTCAAATGTCAGCGTTTCCGTAGGTTTGATTTGGAATATGAGCAGCGCCAGAGCGACGCCTATGAGTATTTTTACCGTCTTGACCAGATAAAACTTTTTATCCCGGCTTTCCATATACACTCTCCTTCTCTGTTATAGCGTTTTATTTTGCGTCCTGTCGGTCTCGAGCCCGGCAAGACAAAACCATGGTCATGCCACGAATCCCATCCATCTCCACACGGGTATGCTCAAAAGCATAGCCGCCCAGCAGATGACCATATATACAAGGGACATCTGGTACACGTCCCAGTGTTCAACTGTTTCACCATTGGTGGCGCCGAGACAGGCGACGTATACGTTGTGCTGAAATGGCAGAGTCCAGAGTGAGCCGGCCGAGGCCACGACAAACATCAGAACCCAGGGATGGATGCCGGCAGCCATAGCTGACGGTGCAAAAATGAAATAGCACATCGTCATGGTGCTTACCGGCGACATTATGAACGTTCTGAGCACATAGGTTATGATGCACAGAGCGGTGATAAACAGATAAACGTTGCCGACGACGGGCTCCATTATGGGGGAGAGAACCTGGGTGATCCAGTCGTCGATATTCAGCGCGGTGAGTGCGTTGGCGAGAGTGATGACAGAGGCGTTTAGTATTATCGTTTCCCACGGAATACCGCTGCGCAGGTCGGACACGGAGAACTCGCCGAGCAGCATGGCCACCGATAGAGAGACGCCCGCGATGACGGCCACATCTATGCCGTGCAGGGAGCTGGTCACAAAGCCCAAAAGCATAAAGGCCATGATAAACGAGACGACCTTTTCATCTCTGTTCATCGGTCCCATGCTCTTAAGCATCTCCCTGGCGAAGTCAGAGCCGCAGACATTTGCTTCCTCGCCCTTGGGGCGATAGAGCAGGAGTATCCCAATGTAGGACAACACGAGCACGCATATCAGCCACGGCGATGTTGCCAGCAGCCAGCTGCCCCAGCTGAAGTCGCTGGCTCTGTCTCCAAGCAGGGATAGAATGGCGAACGACACAGCGGAACCGTTCATGAAGCCGTGGCCTATGACACCGGAACTTATCCACATTGCGTTAAAGAGACCGGCAGCGCCGCGGCTGCCTTTTTTAAGCTTCAGATCCTTTGTGATGGCAACGGAGAGAGGCGCCATGATGACAACCTTGCCGACGATGCTGGGGATCAGCGGCTCCACGACCGTGCCGGCTGCCATGAGCGCCATCACCTGGCCCTTATAGTTCTGGGGAAACAGCTTGAGCACGTGAAAGGCTATCCTCCGAAGCAGACCGGTTTTGGAGGCCACGTATCCGACGCCGGAGGCGCAGACCATTATCCAGATCGTGCTCGTGCCAAACGCGGCGAAAGATTCGTTGAAACTGATCGCACCAAACAGCACAAAGCAGCACAGCATGAGGAGAGCCCAGGTGCTCTCGGACATTATCCGAAGAAACATCAGTATTATGAAGGCGACGAATACGCCGAGGTAATTCATCGCACTCTGATCGAGGACGTCGGGCTCCGGAAGCTGACTCACGATTACCCCCGCTGCCACAGCTGCGCCGGCGGCAATGAGCCTGACTATCGAATATTCCTTGGCGCCTATAACTATGGTCCCTTTTCTTTTTTCAGACATTTTTCTGCCTCCAACCATAGATACTGACAAAAACAGGACTTTTTTTGACACTGTGATTGTCTATTATTATAGGTTATTGTCTAATGCCTGACAATTGTGCGGCGGCTACAAACATTTTCATACAGCTTTTGTGTCGGCGGTACGACGGCGGCAAGAACATGAATTGCAACAAAAAATAAGTTCGGTTCAAATGAACCGAACTTATTTTGACTATTAAACGGGCCGGGTCATCCGTATGCTGCTTACTTTTTGAAATATGGCTCGTCAGGCGTCAGAAGACCGCTTTCCTTCAGAGCGCTGTAAACTTTAACGACCAGATACAAATGACTGGTGTCGCAGATATCAGTTGTAGAATAATCTATGAGACTTTCTATTTTCTTCAGTCTGTAATAGAGAGTGTTGGCGTGGATATAGAGCTTTTCAGCGGTCTCATGGCCGTTGCAATTGCTGTCCAAATAGGTGTGAAGGGTATTGAAATACCCGGAATTATTCACACTGTCGTATTCGAGCAGGGCGCCTATGTTCTTAAGACAGTACTGCTCTATCATCGACCAGTTGGAAGACATAAGGGGGATGCCGAGGCTCAACTCGGAGTATCGCTTTGAAAAAGCACAGTGACCTGTGCATTTCATGAAGCCCATTGTGAACTTAGCCTGCTGATAACTCAGAAAAATATCCTTCGGTCTGTATGATTTTCCTGTGGCGAACTTAGGGCAGCCGTGGAACTTTTCCAACAGTTTTCTGAAAATGTATTGCTGCTCCTGCTCGCTGGGGCGGCTGTCGTCTATCGTGTTCGTCTGCGGATTGTATAGGTGCCGCACTATCAGTATCAAATCGGTTCCGTCAAACACAGATATAGAGAAAGAATGCTGCTTTCTCATGTTGTCAGCCATATACTTCTGCTCGGCGCGGGTTACATCGTTCAGTACGCTGACATAGTACGATACGTTTGGATCGCAGTATTTGTCTGCGATGTCCACGATCTCATCCTTCGTTATCCTGTGGTCCAAATTAAACTTGATCGAACCGCCCTGCATAGGACTGCTTCCAGAGGTCCTGACGCTCGAACTGAAATAGCACTGAACGCAGAAGGACAGTTCCTTGAGAGTATTCATGGCGCTCTCAAGAAGACTTGTAGGAAGGCCATACATGACGAGCGTCATGCTGCCGCTGCTTGTTTCAGTGGTATATGCAAGCTGCTCCTGAGCGTTTCGTGCCGGTTTGCCCTCCTCGGATCTGTTGGTTGAATAAGCTACCATCCCGTCGTCCCTGATGATAGAGAATTCGCATGGCAAATGCTCCTGAACATATTTCCCAATACAGGCCAAACCGTTTTCCAAAACGCTGATTATCAATTTTCTTTTTTCATCCGGTTTCATGCTTCCTCCAGACCAGCCAATGGATTTTTACTTGCGCTTGTTTAAATATTAATACTATGATATCACTCAAATGCGTTTACTACAATACTTGCATAATTGTGGCATCCGCATCCGCCACACCCGGCCATGAAATCGGCGCTCTGGTTTTCGGCGGTGAGTTTTTCTCAAGCTTCTGACCGGGCTTATGCCGTAGACGGGTGCCGCGGCAAGTCCTATGCAGTCCTGAGTGGAGCATGTGACCCGGAGACTCCAGCACTGCCCGGCAGGGCATGCAGGGCCCCTTTATAAGCAAAAGGCGGACGCCGTTATCGGCGTCCGCCTTTTATTATGCGTAGCGGCCGAGGAGGCGGCGGATCTGGGGGAGCTGTCGGAGGATAAGAAATTGATTTTGTTTGCCGGGGTGGAAATGAGCACGGTGGAAATCGTGTATTCATTCCACGAGTTGATGAATACAAAGATCAGCGTCGTCACAATGCCCGGCGCGGCCATCGGCCTGTCTCTTATACACATCTCCGAGCCCACGAGACTCGACGTCATCTCGTA
>ENA-OYCP01000014-OYCP01000014.1-human-gut-metagenome-genome-assembly--contig:-NODE-14-length-43312-cov-6.887810_pt1 | contig 43312 bp, 31 predicted proteins | sample MGYA00243454_ERZ652875 | MGnify/ENA primary metagenome ERZ652875 (study PRJEB26926, sample SAMN06164783) | human gut metagenome | biome: ENVO:00009003; feature: ENVO:2100002; material: ENVO:00002003... | reverse complement strand
TTGCTACTCATATGACGTTGAACGTGAAAATGCAGCGCGGATTTATCCTTGCCTGAAAAGTCTTGAAGCGATCGTTCGGCGGTTTGCGGAGCATTATTCCGAATTAAAGCGTGAAAATGCGCTTATAGATTTCAATGATATGGAACAGCTCGCATATACCGTGCTTAAAAACGATGAAATTGCCGCTGAATATAAGGAAAAGTTCAAATACATTTTTGTTGACGAATATCAGGATACCAACAGCATCCAGGACGCAATAATTGCTGCTGTTTCAAACGGTCATAATCTGTTTATGGTCGGAGACGTCAAGCAGAGCATATATCGCTTTCGCCAGGCCGAACCGGAAAATTTTTTGGCGAAATATCAAAGCTATGACGGAACGGTTGGAAAAAGAATTGATTTGAACGCAAATTTCAGAAGCATGACGTCAGTTTTGAATGCAGCGAACAGTCTGTTTTCAAAAATCATGCTCGGCGATGTCGGTGAAATTGATTATTCCGACAATGCCGAATTGCGAATGGGCGCGGAAACTGCAAACGGCAGCGCGGAAATCTGCTTAATTGACATTTCGGATGAGAAAGGCGAAAACGAAAATGAGGCCGAATCGGAAAATAACTCCGCAAAGGAAAACGATGAGCCGGAAGCCATAGAGGCCGAGGCACGCTGTGTTGCTGATAAAATACGTTGCGTGATTGAAAACGTTGAGGTATTTGATAAGGAAATCAATCGAGTGCGAAAGCCGATGTTTTCTGATTTTGCGGTCTTGATGCGGCGAACGAAGGGTGTTGCTCTGCAATTTGTAAACGCAATGACGGAACAGGGCATTCCATGCGCGGCCGAGCTCGGAGATGGGTATTTTGACGCAATTGAGGTACAGATATTCTTAAATTTACTAAGAATTATAGACAATCGAAGGCAGGATATTCCGCTTTTAAGCGTTATGCGCTCCCCAATCGGCGGGTTCAATGAGGATGAATATATACATATTCGAACCGATTTCGACGGTGAAGAGTTCATTGACAGACTCACGGAGGCCGCTCAAAGCTTTCAAAACGGCTCGAATAATGCGGAATACTGCCGCAAGGCAAATTATTTCCTGGGAAATGTTGACAGATGGCATGAAATGAGCCGCTTTTTAAGCGTTGATGAATTGATAGGCACTCTTCTGGACGAGACATTTTATTATGTTTATGTCGGTGCGCTGCGCGGCGGTGCGGTTCGGCAGGCGAATCTTGATTTATTGCTTGAAAAGGCACAGGCTTTCGTTGCAAACGGCAAAAGCGGGCTCCACGGATTTGTAACTCTGATGGACAGTCTGAGGGATAATGTCAGCATGGGTGCGGCTCAGCCTTCCGCAATTGACGCGGTTCGCGTAATGAGCATACACAAGAGCAAAGGTTTGGAGTTTCCGATTGTTTTCATTTGCGGAACAACGTCGGAATTCAGCAAAAAAAGCCACAAAGCCGATGCTGTTTTTGACAGAGAACTTGGAATCGGTTTCCGTATGCGCGGCAAAAACCCTCTCACCCCCCTGCTGCGCCGCGCAATTATGATGCGTGAGGATGACAGATTGGTTTCTGAGGAAATGCGGAATCTGTATGTTGCAATGACGCGCCCGAGAGAGAGACTTTATATCATCGGCTCAAGCAAAAAAATGGCGGATTTATTGAAGAAATTTGCTGCGCCGTTGTCAAAATCCCGCATAATGAATTCCAAATGCTATCTCGATTGGATGCTCGGAGCATATTTTCCGCTTGGTGTCAACCTTGATAATGCGGGTTCGGCGGGTGTAAAATGCGCAATCGGAGCGGATAAGCTTTTATTGCGATGCATAAAAAAAACACCGAATTCAACTGATGAAACCCGAATGAGCAAGGCAGAATATATCAGATGGAGTGAAGAAGCCCGCAGCACCGATTGCAGTGCCGTGAGCCGCAGGCTTGAGTATCGGTATCCGTTTGAAGACGATACCAAGCAAAAAAGCAAGCGCAGCGTCACGGAAATAATTAAAGGCGAAAAACGTTCGATTGATTATGATTTTTCGCCGTCTGTCCCGATTTTTTTGCAGCCTGAGCACGTGCTGACCGGAGCAGAGAGAGGAACTGCAACGCATATATTCCTTCAAATGTTCCCGCTCGGAATACGAACCGAGGCGGAAATAAATATTGTTCTCAAAAGACTCTCGGCGGATGGTATTTTGTCCGAACAACAGGCGAAATCTGTAAATATGTTTGCAATAAAACGTTTTCTGCAAAGCGGGTTGTATGAACGAATGTCTGCCGCCGCAAATGACGCCAATGAACTGATAAAGCGTGAACTTGAGTTTACATTATTGCTGGACGTCAACAAAAATAATGTTGTGGTGCAGGGAATAATTGATTGCTGCTTCACCGAAAATAACGAGTGGATCATTGTAGATTACAAAACAACGAGCACACGTGACAAAGATCCGAGGGATGTTGCGAATTCATACCGTATGCAGCTGCAAATTTACGCGGATGCATTGCAAAAACTGTCCGGATTGCCGGTGAAAGAGACTTGGGTATATCTGTTGAGTGCGGGCGAGGCGTTCCGCGTGAGTCGGGAACAGGCATAAAGAAATTGGCGGCTGCGCTGACGCAAACGGCGGATTAAATGGGAAGTTTTTTTATAAAAAAACCATGCCGATTTGTTGACAACACGGAAAAAAATCCTTATAATAGAATAAATTGGTATGTGCTTTCGCAAGGTTTGCCTTGCACATACAGACTCAGGAGGCAGAAACATGGCAGAAGTTGTACAGCTTACTCTGGCAGGCAAAAAAGCTCTCGAAGATAAGCTTGAATATTTAAAAAATGTCCGCAGGGCGGAAATAACCGAGGAGATCGCTGTTGCGCGTTCATTCGGCGACTTAAGCGAAAATGCGGAATACGACGCCGCGAAAGACGCACAGGCTCATAATGAACTCGAGATTATGGAGCTTGAAGCGATGCTCAAAAACGTTGTGATCATTGATGAAACTCATAACGACGGCAAAACAGTCACAATGGGTTCGATCGTTCGCATTAAGTTCGTTGATTTGGGGTTTGAAGATGAATTTAAGATTGTCGGTTCTGCCGAAGCGGATATCGACGCAAAACCCAAGAGCATTTCAAACGACTCCCCTGTCGGTGCTGCGCTTTTGGGAAAATCGATTGACGAAATCACCAATGTAGAGGCTCCCGGCGGTCTTATGAAGGTTAAAATCATCTCGATCAGGAGATAAATTTTAACAGACAGGCTCACGTTACGATGATGGAGAATTAATACAAATGGAAGAAAACAACATAATCAATACAGAAGAAAACAACACTGTCAACGCTGAAGAACTTCACGAGCTGCTTCAGATTCGCCGCGATAAGCTTGCGGCGCTTCAGGCTGCCGGAAAAAACCCGTTCGACATTGTAAAATTCGACCAAACCGATTTCAGCACGGACATAAAGGCAAACTACGAGGCATATGAGGGCAAAAAAGTCTCTGTTGCCGGCCGAATGATGTCAAAACGTGTTATGGGTAAGGCAAGTTTTGCAGGGCTTCGCGATGCGAAAGGCGATATTCAAGCCTATGTTCGCCGCGATGATATCGGCGAAGAATCATATTCCGATTTTAAAGCATATGACATCGGCGATATGCTCGGTATTACCGGATTTGTTTTCAAAACAAAAACAGGCGAAATCTCCATTCATGCGGAAACAGTCACTCTGCTTTCAAAATCATTAAGGCCTCTTCCGGAAAAATTCCATGGTCTTCGTGATACTGATTTGCGCTATCGCATGCGCTATGTTGACCTTATCATGAACCCCGAGGTTCGCACAACTTTCATTAAGCGCAGCCGAATTATTTCCGAAATTCGCAGATACCTGGATGAGCGCGGATTTTTGGAAGTTGAGACCCCTATTATCAACACCGTTGCAAGCGGTGCGAATGCGCGTCCCTTCATAAGCCATTATAATGCACTTGACTTGGACGTTTTTATGCGCATTGCAACCGAGCTTCCGCTCAAAATGTGCATCGTCGGCGGTTTGGAAAAGGTTTATGAGATAGGTCACCAGTTCCGCAACGAGGGCATGGATGCGACACATAATCCCGAATATACAAGCATGGAGCTTTATCAGGCTTACACCGATTACCACGGAATGATGGAACTTGCCGAAAATCTGCTCTCCCACTGCGCGAAAACGATTCTCGGTACTACAAAAATTACATATCAGGGCAAAGAAATTGACCTCACTCCCCCCTTCCGCCGTCAAACCATGAATGACGCGGTTCTTGAGCACACCGGTGTTGACTTCTATGCCTGCAGGGACGGCGCGGAGGCAATTGAAAAAGCAAAGTCCCTCGGCCTCGAAATTGAGGATAAAACTGCGCCCATCGGCAAGGTTCTTTTTGCGGCCTTTGATGAATTTGTTGAGAGCAAGCTCATCCAGCCCACGTTTATTATTGATTATCCCGTTGAGGTTTCTCCGCTTACAAAGCGCAAACCTGATAATCCCGGGATCGTTGAACGCTTTGAGCTTTTCATTGCCGGTGCAGAGTATTGCAACGCTTTCAGCGAGCTGAACGACCCCATCGACCAGCGTGCGCGTTTCGAACAGCAGGCGCAGGAAAAAGCAAAAGGCGACGATGAGGCAATGCCCATTGATGAAAACTTCATTGCTGCACTCGAATACGGAATGCCCCCCACCGGCGGCATCGGTTTCGGCATCGACAGGATCATCATGCTCCTGACCGATTCCCCCACCATCAGGGACGTTCTGCTCTTCCCCACAATGAAGCCCATTGACTGATTCGACGCACGCCGCGCCGAGCATTTTAAAGCAATTCCGCAACAGTTGATTGAATCAATAAATCCCGCCCGAGGCAAAAGCTTCAGGCGGGATTTGTGCATTGACTATCGGTTTACTTGCAATTGATATTTACTTGCAATTGATATTTACTTGCAATTGACAGGTGATTGACGTCAAGGCGTCAATGCGCTCTGTTCCTTTTCATGTTATTGTAGCATTCCGAACAGTATTTTTTCAGTTTTCCCCTAACGGGATCGGGCTCGCGTTTGCGCTGTTTACAGATCGGACAAAGCAGCTGCGGGTCAATCCGAACTTTAGGCTGTTCGTTTGCCGTATTCGCTCTTTCAGCAGGCGGTGCGATATTTTGCGAGACCGCACCATCGGAAACGGGCAGCAAAATGCCGTATCCGACATTTGTTTTTGCACCGACGCCGAAATAACACAACAGCATTCGGAACAGCTCCTGTTTATTCTCTGCGGAGATTTTAATACCGCTCGGGAGTGTTGCGGGATGCAGAATGAAACGGAACTCGAAGGTCACTTCGGGCAGGATCTTGATGATATGTATCGGATTCGGATTTTTCATCAGGTTTTTGTCCAAAGGGTAATGCGGCGTGATGTAGTCCGCACCGAGAACCCTGTTGCCTTTGCCGCCTTTGGCAAGCACGGCATCAAGGAAGATATCGCTGCCTTCGAAAATATCCTTATCAAGCTCTTCTATGTCTTTGTCACAAATGCTTTCGTTTTCGAGTATTTTACTGAGAAAATCAATGACAGCGGGACGGCGGTCCGCAAATGAACTTCGCAGAATACCTTTGACGCCCGATGAAGGGAGATAGGGCTGACCCGTGACATAGGAAAAGGAGAAGCCGCATTTAATGTCCGATGCCACAGCTCCGGAACCGTGCGGATTGCCCGTTCCGATGAGCAAACCCGGGTAATCCGTTTTTAACCGGAATTTTTTGAAACATTCGCCGAAATGTTCTTCAAGCTCTTGGCAGGCGGAAAAATCGCTGTCCTTGAATTTCTGCAAAAAGATCATTTCGTTTTTCTTTTTGACGTCTTCTTCAAATTTTTTTGAATTACCCGGGGTGAGCTGCTCATAATACAGCTTGTTGAATATAAGGTTGATGTTATTCACTTTCACCGTCACCTTTCTGGGCATTGTCCGAATTCTTTTCGGGCAGGAGTTTATAAAAATTCATTGCAAGCTTCAGCGCAACAGAAGCGTTTATGAACTTTTCGCGCACATCCGACTGATCCTGACTGCACAACCACTTGAAAATCTCATCCGGAGTCAATATCTCTCCGTTGGAGATGATAAAATACATCGCCTGCAAAAGCTTTGGCCTGTCTGCAACGGCTTTGCCCTGCTGTGAAAAGAATGCGACTGCGGACTTGATGCTGCCCATGGTGACGGCTGCACCAAAGTTGGAGATCTGGCTTCGATAGGTGCGCTGAATGCATTTAACCCCGTCCTTCATTTCCGAAATGCCGCATTTTTCTATGGCATTGTAAGCTATACTTAACCATGAGTCTACCACACGCTTGTTCATTCCGCGCCTCCGTTCTGTGCCGCAGGCATGGGAATGATGCTGCACTTTGTGAAGCCCCTGCCGATGGAAGCGTTTCCGCCGAACTGAATGATGCTGTGTCGGGCGAAATCAAGCTCAAGATTCGGTTCGGGTGAAAGAATCAGGGTGAAGAAAACGCTCTTTGCAGGCACAACCTCTTCATACCAAAGGTTATTATCATCACCGACTTTGTTCCTTGCCGTAACAGGAAGAGGATAGCGGCTTGGGTCAAGCTCTTTTGCAATTGCAAATCTTTTGCCGAGGAATTGCCCGAGTTTTAAAAACTCAGCCTCTTCGGCGGAGGAAAGAATGCCCGTCGGCTCACCTTCAACTTTTATTTCAGCTTCGTTGCTGAAATTTGTTGTGACGAGAAAATTATTTTTACCAAAATTCGGAAAACGCAGTTCATGGATTCCGAACGGATTGCAGTTGAAGCAGTCCAAAAGATATAGCATGTCGTTCAACGCGGGAACGGTCGCAACAAGCACACTCGGATGAACCGAACCTGCAAGCCGAAGCGGACGCGCAATGAATTTTGCGTCAAAAAACTTGTACATTCCCCCGCCGTCCGCAACGTCCTTTGTTGACGGTTCGCCGAAAATTCTTTTAATGTTATCGTCGTTATCGTCATCAAGATGTTCGGAAAAATACTCGCGCATCGCGCCCTTAATGCCGGATGAATGAACGGTTGGGTTGCCGTTCAAATCCTTTTGAACCTCGTTATCAATAATGTTATAGTTGCTTTCACCCGAGTCAACATGAAGGTCGGTCAGGCATTCCATCTTCAGAAGTGTGGTGTTCATACGTTATTTTCCTTTCTTTTTCCGATTATTGCAATATTCATGCCGATTTTTGTGAGGTTTGCCGTGCACGGAGCATTGGCTTCCGGGTCCGCTCCGCTGCCGGATTCGATGCAGGCTTTAAGAGCCGCTGCATCGCTTGATTTAAAGATACTCCCTGCGGAAATGAGGTGATATACGTTCGCACCTTTGCTGACTTTACCTTTCAGCGATACGCTGTATGCACGGTGATCGCGCATTGCGAGTGCGGTAAAGAAACAGTGCGCATAAACGTCGGCTGTAAGTGAAGAGTCCCCGCGCAGATAAACCGTGTCCGGGTAAATCAGCTCCGCAAGTGCATCGTTAATTGAATCCTCCTCTTCCGCAAAACGGACGGTAAAGGCTGTTCTTCCCTGCCCCATGAACACGACCGTGCTGCTCGGCAGAGTCACATCATCGCGCAGCGTTACATAGACGGAAAAAGCAAAACCGTCTTGCAGCTGATAACATTCGCGCTTGAAGAAAGCGGATTTGTATTGCTTCTTTGAAATGCCGATGCGCTGAACTTTTTGAAAAAGCCAATGGGCGGGAATTTGGCTGCCGCTGTTAACATACATATAGCTGTTCGCGAGTCCGTTTTTGACTTTGAACGACTTACAGAAACCGCGCCGGATGCCGCTGTCACTGCCGTCAACCGAAAACGTGAACTCATCAAAAACAAAATCATCGGGCGAGAACGGTGCATAAGGGAAGCTTTCTCCGTTATCGGAATCGGCGGAGTAAACAAAATTCTTGAATTCGTCCGAATCGGAAATGCAGTGATCTCTCGGCGTCGGAACAAGTGCTTCAGCCTTTTTTGTGTCATAAATAAAGAGCGGAGAAAGCTTTTCAATTGCACCGAAATCCTGTTCGGAGCTTGAACCGATGTCGAAACCGCCTTTGCCGATGAGATTATCAACGGCAGCTTGCTCATTGACACTCAGATTGTATTTTCGGTCGGGCTTGAAAAGCCGACGCCCCTCGTATTCAAAATTGTACAGCAGAGCATATTGCAATGCTCCGAGCAGTGTTGATTGTGACGGCGTTTGTTCGCTTGATATAAAGCTTCTGCCCTTATCACCGAACGAAAAAGTTTTTTCATTGCCGAAAAAGTATGCTCCGTGCGGAACAAAATCAGCACGATAGGTCTTGCTCAATCTCTTTCCCCCCTTTTTCAATGTAAAATTTTGCAATGCGGAGAACAAACTCCATTGCACGAACCGCATTCGCTGCCGCATCGGGCGTTTTGTCGGCACTGTGTTCGGCTTCTTCGAAAACACGAATATCGGCGTTTGCAGTCAATCGACTGTAGAACGCGGGAAGCGTTTTGTAAAGGTAGTCCGAATATTTGCCGTCAACATGTATCGACGAATCGAACATATTGCGGAACAATTCACGAACGGTTTCAAAGTCGGCTGCGGCCGCCAGCTTGTTGAATCCGATGAACAGCGGAGCAAAGGAACAGAATGCGTAAATCACCGAATGCAGCAAGCCTTCGTCAAAGCTTTTAGGCATGTCATCAAGAAAACTTGTGAATGCAGTCAATCCGTCAATGCCCTTCAGAACGAGGCACTCGCTCTGCCCGGAATGCTTCTGAAGCCGCACGGCAACGCAGTTTTTGCCGCATCTGTTCTTTGCGTAATCGAACAGCAAGTCTGCCGAATCATCAAGAGCTTCATAAAGCGGAAATTTGCTGTAGCATATGCTTATGCCGAGCGACAGGGACGGCACGGGGATTGGCTCTTCGCCCGGTTTCTTTTCGGCATTTGCCGCTTTGATCGCATCGATATATGTTTTGAACGATTTTTGAAACAAATCCTTTGCATCCCTTGCGAAGTGAAACACGGTTTCGCCGGACGAGCTTTCGGCGGGCAGCAGCGCAAGCAGGTCATCGCCTCCGGAATAAATTGTAACGCCGCTGTAACGGTGAACAAGATCGGCCATTTCGCCGCAATACAGAACACAGGTTCTTGAAAAATTGCGCAGTTCATCTGCTTTAAGCGAGGCAATGATTTTGGAAACAGCATCCGCATCGCTGCGAACGACGGCATAGTAATCGTGTTTTTTCAGTTGCTCGCGAACTTTTCCGTCTTTTGATGTGTCCGCAATGTCCTCAGTGCTTCGAATGCTTGTGCGATCTTCGCCAAGCAGCGGCCAGTTTTCAAACCCTTGCGTAAGCGGCAGCTCGCGTATGCTGCGGTTGCTGACAGCCTTAACGATCTCGTTGCAGCTTTCAACCCGAATTATCGGCTGAAAAAGCTCAAGACTGTCCAGCGCAAGCCCGCTTTTAAGAATAGGGTTTTCGCCGTTCTCCTCATCAACATCGAATGCAGTGCAGGCGATAAGCATGTAACGGCGGAGATAATCATCCCCTTCCCCTTCCTTGAAACCGAAGGTATTGGCAAGCGAACGGATTACGGAATTCCTTAAAGCGGAGAAATTCGTTACATCAAAATTCTTCGCGCGGAAAATGATATGGTCGGGAAATCTTCCCACTCCGTCCGAAACAATGACGTCCGCAGCCGCCGAATCCTCCTTTGTCCCCGCAGCGTTTTTATGATAATACGGAACGATAATGTCCTCTTCGGAAATGTTGAACTCCGAATGCTCCAAAAGATATTCGCATATCGACTTGGAAAGATAGGAGAACATGTAACTCGCGGCCCAAAGTGCGCCGGTGGATTCGGCAAGGCCGATTGTTTTGAATATCGGACCCAATGTGACTGCAATGTATTTTACTTTACTCATATATTCACCTCCTTATTTAAGTGCGCAGAACGGGACGAAGCCGAAGATACTTCGCAGGGAAAACATCTCGACTGGTTAAATCGTCAATCCCGTATCCGCCGCCTTTGTCACTTGTTTTATCGTTGAAATCCTTCGCAAACGCATCGAGGAACCGCTTCAGTGCTTCATCGCCCGACTTTGCTCCCGGTGCAAGCTCTTCCGCTGTCGGGGTTTTTATCATGCCGCCTTTGCATTCTTGCTTGAGATAGTTGAGCTTTTGCTCACTTGTCGCCTTGCTGTCGTATTTCTCCTCTTGATTCTTTTCCAGAATATAAAATTCTGAACCGAAGATCTCATCCGGCATTTTCTGCGGAAGAATGAAGACAAACTTTCCGATTGGTTTGAACAGCAGCGGCGACGGGAAACGCTCGACTCCTTCCGCACTGTGGATATAAATATTGTGGACAGTGCGATCCTCACGCGTTCCCCCTCGGGGATCGCGACAGAATCTGGAGTTTTCGTTTGTGCCCAAAAGCCCGCGCACATAGCGATATCGGACATTGTTGCCATAAGGATGAAGGTGTTCACCCCGGGTTGCTTCGTTATAAACATTGTGAAGCACGTTTTGCTTAACAAATGCCTTGTCGTTGGCAAGCGGATTTTTTTCCCGCTGAAAGTAACGAAAGACAAAACCGCGGACGTAATTACCCTCACCGCGGTTAAAGCCGCTTCTCAAAAATGCAGAGATGACCCAAACGGCATCAAGCAGGGCGTCGGCACTGACATTATCATTGAGCTTGCAGTAATAGGCATTCGGGCAGTATTTCCCAACGAGGTCAAATCCCTTGGGTGCATTGGGCTGGGTGTTGATATCAACCGTAAACGAACCGAATCCTTTCCGCTGTCGTGTTCCGAAATTATGCATCATGAAAAAACCGCGAATGTGTTCGTCAATCAATGTCAGCAGCTCCGGAATGAAGCAGCGAATCGTGAGTGTCAACCCGTCTTTATAAAAGAGTGACTCTTTAAAGGTTTCCCGAATTGTATCCTGAATGTTATTTCCTGATGCCATATTTCCGAAATAGTTTTTGTGTATTTCGTGTAAATTTGCATTCGGCGGGCGGTGTTCGGCTCTTGCAATGGCTCTTTCAATCGAATGCGTTCTTTCGACTTGTTCGCTGTTCGGCGTGATCCGCATCATGTAATCAAAACTTTGCTGTGAACCGTCTCCGACAAACCATTTCTTCCATCTGCCGTCCCCGAATCGGTCATCTTTCTCCAATTGTTCAATCAAGAACCTGTCCAATTTCGGCTTGACTTCCGTTGCGCGCAAACATGCGTGCGGTTCGGAATGCTGAAAATGGATAAGCGGTGTGTGTTGAACCAATTTGTACTCTTTTTGCCAATCATACATTGGATCCGTGTTCTCCTTTCAAAATTAAAAGTCGTTAAAGTTTGTTGAATTTCGCTGAAAAGTGTTTTTAACGCTTGCGCCTGTAACTGTACAGCATAGGGAAAATTACTGCAAACAGTACCAAAACAAAGAACGCAGAAGGAATAAGCCAAATCAAAAGCTTAGGTTTATTGACAACGGTCTCAACGGCGCCCATCCCGTCGGCAAAAAAACCGGCCAGCGAAAGAAACAGCGCGATCAGTGCGAAAATCGCTGCCCATTTGTTAAAGTTCGTATCCAAGGCCGTGTTTGCGGCGGAATACAGCGCATCAAGCTGATTTTGCAATGCTTCACGCTGCTTGTCCACAAAAAGGAATTCGCGGAGCATTCCGTACAGCTCGCAGCCCTGCTCCTGTGCGGTGACCTCAAACAGGTTAAGCTGACTCTGGAAAGCAACAAAGCGTTCCTGAAGCTTGTTCAGGGCAATAATATTTTGCGTATTGATTTTCTTCTTTGGGTTCTTAATATGCGCGGAAAGCAGCGCAGCATCCGCCTGGAATTTAATCAGCGAGGCGCGCTGAACAAGTGCGAAACATGCAAGCCGCGTGTATTGAGTCAAAAACGGCAGGATTACCGGAGCGTAGACGGATTCGGAAGTGATACAGACGAGGCTGTAATTTGTGACAGCCTGCAAGGTGCCGTAACTCAGCCAGCGCTTGTAAACATGTGCCGAAAGCAGCTCTTTTCGCATTTCGGCAGTCGGACAGCTCACGTTGCCTTCCGTGTCGATAAACACAAACTCATATAAGGAATTTGCGGTTTTATCATCGTGAAGATAGTTGAATTCTCCCAAAACGTTTGCGGCAGTGTAAAACTCCGCCGTTTTCGTGTCGGCAACGCAGCAGCAAACGAACATCCTGTCGTCCAATGCGGGGCTGATAAGAAACTTTGAGTTTAGTCCGCGCTTGGAAGAAAAAGTTTTTTCTTCATTTTTTTTACCGGATGAATCGCCCGATTTGCCGGAGGCTTTTTCGGGAGCGGAAGAATAATTCAGAACATCGGTGATAAAGTTTGCAACATGCGTGAGGGACAGGTATTCAAAAAGCATTTCCGTGTTTCGGCATTTATAAACAAAATCCTTGAAATTATCCGAAAAACGTTCGATTTTAGGCGACCCGTCCGCATTCCTGCCCGCTGTAAACTCAAAGTCAAAGCTGTCGGCACAAAGCGAAAAATATCTTTCGGGATCGGGAACGGGCAGCAGCGGAAGATTGATCCTTCGGCCGTATTCGTTGATGGCCTTAACGGATTCAATGTTTGCCTGACTCGTTTTTCCGTCCTTTGCAAGGCCGTGATTTTCGCATTCAAGCATAAATATGCCGATTCCGGTGTTGAAAAGAATAACACGCACTGCATTAACATGCAGATCATATGTGATATTGCGCGTGATATAATAATGCGCCTGCAGCTTTTTGTCCCTGCCTTCCGGACGGAATTCAAATGTGTGTGAAATTTCCGAATGCGAGTTGTTATTCAAAGAGGTATACAGCGCATTGCGCATTGCAGGGTTGAAATACTGATATTCCTGATATGCAAGCCGGATATTTTCAAGCTCGGCATCTTCCTTATCGCCGTCAAGCGCGGTCACTGCCCGCAAAATTTTGTCAACATCCAAACATGCGCAGCCTTTTGCAGAGGAATGCTTTTTGAACTTTGACGGACGGTTAAACGGAAACTTCCGCTTGCCGTTTTCGGAGCAGCATTCGTCACTGTACCACATACCGTTTTCTTTAAAGTATTCTACAACGGATTCAAAGTCAAATTCGGTTTTTCCGCGAGGATCTTCGATATTGAACGGAAGCATGAATGTGTGGTAACTGTATACGGACGATTTCTTCCTGTCCAACAGCTCAACGGCCTTTGCTTCAATGTCGTAATTCGGAGAAGCACCGACAGCATCTGCGATAAACGGCGAGAAAAGCGTGTGAAAACTATAGTTCAGTTTCGGTCTTTTTCGTCTTTCAGACTCCTCTTGGATTTTCTTAAGCACGTTAATATCGTACGGAAGAAAATCGGTGTTGTTCGGGAGCATTGAAAAACGGTTGGCAAAATAATAACTTGAGTTCATGCAAACAACAAATACTCCTTACAGTTTTATCACAAATTACAATTAAAATGTTCATTCTTAATCCGATACACTAATCTAAATATATCTTACCGCATATTGCGAATTTTGTCAAGACCTTTCGAAAACTTTTGTTTAAAGCTGAAATCAAAAAAGTTATCCGCAGTTTATGATTAAATTGCGGATAACTTTTGCTCAGAATCGAACCGGTGCCGAAAAACGGCACAAGGTTTCGGGTTTCGAACGAAATAAAATCTGAATGCTTACAGTTTTATCAGCTCATATTCCTTGCTGCCGAACCCCAACTCCGCTGCGGCATCAACGTTTATTTTGCAGAGATTTTTTAACGCAACAAAAGGTCATCCGCGGTTTGGGCGCAAATGCGGATAACCCTTTGTGTGAAGAATCCCTGAAAAAACTTTAAATCAAAGATTTCCTGAAATGTTAACTTGATAATTAAGGAAGCTCCGATATAAGGCTTATTTTGCGGAAGAAGCCAACAGATTTAAGCTTTTTTTCGCAAAAAGTCGGATTACTCGGAGGTTCGTTGATTCAACCGGGGACGGTCGATTATCAATCCCTTTTAGAACGTGCAGCGGCTGCTGCACCGCCGGCAAGCAACAGGATTCCGACGGCGGAAAGCCCAACGGTGCCGGTTGCGGGAACGGGTGCGGGGGTCGGCGTTGGATTCGCGGGAGTGTCCGTGGGCGCGACCGTAGTTTCGGGCGCCTTGCAAAATCTTGCGGTCAGGCTGCATTCGGAGTCTGTGGAGAAAGTGAATTCGGCGGATTCGGAGAGCTTTTCACCGCCGGAGCCGTACCAGCCGTCAAAGGCAAAGCCCTCGGCGGGAACGGCGCTCAGAACGGCTTGGGCGGAAAGGGATTCCTGAAAATTACCGTAGTCGTCAACATAGGGGGTCCTTTGTCCGTTGAAAACAGCGCCGATGAACCCGCTGCCGTCCGTTTCAATTGAGAGGCTGCCGTCAACATAGCTTGACGGAATGCGCAGAGCGGGGAGCTGCGTGTTCGAACAATCAAGGAGGTTGATGTCGCAATCGTCGTTTAAAAGAAGTTCGGTCACGGCATTGCCGGAGCAGTCGAAATCCACAAGTCCGCTGAATGCGCGCAGATCGAGGCAACCGGAAAACGCGTTGTCTGCAATATGCAGAACGAGCATATTTTCGGATTCCGCAACAACGTTGGGAAGCGAGTCGAAGCCGCAGCCGTTGGCGCGGAAACTGCATAAATCGTCCGCCGTGAGGCTGAGCGTGTCGGCAGTTGTGCCGCTCATGGCGATGCTGCCAAATTCCCCGCGGGAGGAGAGCTCAAGCTTTTTAATCGAGCCGAGATTCTCAACGTTGATATCGCGTGCGGATATCGAAAGCTCCGTGAAGCTGTTGTCGTTGAGATAGAGCTCATCAAGCTGATTAAACAGCGAACCGTCGAATGAGGTCAGCCCCATGTGCCCAAGGTCAAGCACCGTAACCTCGGGATGGTTATAAACGCATTGCTCCACGGTGGCTTGGCTCATGGGGCAGCCGGCAAGGGCGATTGTGGTCATGCTGCCTGAAGAGGTAAGGTCGATTTCGGAAACGTTCGTGCCGCAAATCGAAAGAACGGAAAGCATGGAGCAGTCCGAAATGTCGAGTTCATTGAGCGGGCAGTTGTCCGCATTCAGAATTTGCAGCGAGGTGCATCCGGAAAGGTCAACGGCGGAAACATCCGCATTATAGCAGGCGAATTCCGCAAGCATCGGATTGTGGCTCAGGTCAATTTCGGAGATACGGTTGCTGTTCGGCATTTCCCAATCTTGATTTTCGCAGCGAAGGCTTTGCAGCTCCGAAAGCATGGAAACGTCCAGCGCGGTGAGGCTGTTGTTGGAGCAGTCAATCTCCGTAATATGGGGATTGGAGCTGAAATCGAGACTCTCAAGCCCGTTGCCGCTCAGCGCAAGCGCGCCGAGCTCGGAAAGCCCCGAAAGGTCGATCTGCCGGAGGTCTTTGTTGTAGCAAACCCAGAGAAAATAAAGGCTGCTGCATCCGGAAAGGTCGATGGACTTAAGCTCATCATAAAATGCGGAAACCAGAAACAGATTCGGACAGTCGGAAACGTCCAGTCGTTCGACACAGGTGCTGACGAGGCTCACGCTCCCGAGCATTTCGCAGCCGGAAAGGTCAAGTTCCCCCACCGGCCCGACTTCATCGGCAACGTTGCTCTGAATGGCAAGATGGGACGAAAAGTCCGCATCAAATATGGAGAGCCTGCCGTCCTCCGTCCATCCGACGGAAATCCATGTTTCGGGATCGTTCGCATCATAGTCCGCCCAAAGCTTTGTGCCGTTTTTAACGCCGTTGGAATCGGCAGTTTCAAGAAAGCTCAGCGCGGCGTTAAGGTCGTGTTCGTTATAGAATTCGGAGTTTGCGGAAGGCTTTTTGGCGGAAAGTTTGGGCGCGGTGCGGTTTGCCGTGCGTCGCGCGGCGCTTTCGTAAAGGCGGGGAAGCTGTTCGGTCGCCGAATAAGCAGGCTCTGCGGCAATGCTGCCGTATTTTACGGAGAGCAAAGGAAAAACGGCTGCAATGAGGGCGACGGCCGCTGCTAAAAGGGCGGCGGGAAGGCGGGTCTTTCTGTTCATAACGATAATCCTCTTTGTTAATTTGCAAACGCCATATGTTTGAAAAAAATAAAACATATGAGTGGTTGCTAATACAAATATACTCCGTTTAGGCAAAAAAGTCAATAGCAATTTTAATCTTTTTATGTTATTATTCTAATCAAACAGTTCGGACTGTGAATTTGGAGGAGGAGAGGAAAGCAAATGATTTATCGCGAGCCGATACCGCTGCTCGAAGCGTTTCATTTTTTTCGTGCGCAAAAATTCGGATTTTCGTTGAAGGATTATCTTGATAATCTGATTAAGCGGCATCCGACGCATGAAAAGGAGTATAATGAATATTTTGTGCATTTGTTTGCGGTTTACGAGGCGCTTGCGGGAGCAACGGTCGATGATGAAATGACGGACGTGCTTTTCGGTCCGCTTTCAACAAAGGGTCGCAGAGCTTCAAATCGCGGCCGCGGAGACTGCATTGCGGAGCTGTTGATTGAAGAGGTAAGCGTGTTCTGCCGTGAAGACCCGTTTGCCGTCATTCGCGGCAGACCCGAAAATGTGCTTTGGCAGCGCATTGCGGCGGCGGTTTGCGGTGATGCGGAGGAGGATAAACTTGACAACGGGGACGCCGAAGACCTCGGTTGTTACAACACGGTCGAGAGCGTGCTGCGCATGATCAACGGGTCAAAACTGTCACGCCGTTCCAAGCTTGACCTTATCGATTTAACTTTAACACGCGATAAATACATCGATGCTTTTGAGGCTGCTTTGACGTCGGCAGCACGAACCTTTTCGGAAAACAGAGCGTTGTGGCTGCCGCTTATAAGTGTGTTTGCGGACTCATATTCGAATGAAGGCGGAGAGGAGAAGATTCTCGACGAGTTGCTGCATTTTTCGGACGAAAGGGTTAAGGATATTGTAATTTATCCGAGTGTGGTTTCGTTTTCGTCCTATTATATAGATGTTGACGCGGAAAGCGGGCTTTGCAGCGTTGATCTCGGCGTTTTATACAGGCATTTTGTTGAAATAAGCAGGCAGCAGTTCAACTCCGCAGCCGAGGTGTCGCGGATTATGAGCTATCTCGGCGATCAGACGAAATTCAATATTTTTTCGGAAATCGCAAAAAAGCCTGCCTACGGACGCGAGCTTGCGAAGCGGGTCGGCCTTGCCCCGTGTACCGTTTCACAGTATCTGACAAGCCTTAACGGCACGGGGCTGCTGGATTCCCATGCCGTCGGCAAAAAAATAATCTATTCCGTGAACAGGCAGCGCGTGGATTCGTTTATTGCGGAGCTGCAAAAAATACTTCACGGCGAAACGGAGTGACGGGATTTTACAGCGCGAAAGCGTTCAACGCCCGTTCAAAATTTCCGAAAAGCTCCGAGTTAAAGTCCGTTTCGCAAAAAACGGATTATTCGGATGTTTCCTTAAAAACGAATATCAAAAACAAAAAAGTTATCCTCAATTTATGATTAAAATGCGGATAACTTTTTGCAAATTTTTTAATTCCAATGCCCAACGGGAGCGCGGGGGCGGCGGATTACAGCTTTACAAGCTCATATTCCTTGCTGCCGAACCCCAACTCCGCTGCGGCATCAATCGTGCGTGCGCCGTTGCGGCTTTCAATGCGCTCAAGCAAATGATCCCTACCGGGGTCGTCGGAGGCATAAACAAGGTCAAGACATGCGCGGTCGACAGTTATCGGGTCAAGTGATGCAAGAATTCCGATATCTGCCATGCAGGGATCTTCCGCAACGGAACAGCAATCGCAGTCAACGGACATATTCTTCATGACGTTGATAAAAACCATATTGCCGTTGAAATGACGCACGACGGCTTCCGCCGCGTCGGCCATGGATTCAAGAAACGAGTCGTGGTCGCCTGTCCAAATCTTCTCCGGCTCGCCTGCACCGTGGATATATGCCTTGCCGTAGGAGGAGGCGCAGCCGATGGAAAGCTGCTTCAGCGCGCCGCCGAACCCGCCCATCGGATGCCCCTTGAAATGGGAAAGCACAAGCATGGAGTCATAGTTAAGCATGTTTTTGCCGACTTGAACCTTTTTGATGCGCTTGCCGTTCGGAATCAAAAGCTCGGCATCCGGCCCTTCCGCATCCATAATGTCAACGGTGAAATGCTTGCTCCAACCGTGTTTTTCCATGGTTTCACGGTGTTTTTCGGTTGTGTTGCGTCCGCCGTCGTAGGCGGTGTTGCATTCAACCACGGTTCCGTGCACATCGTTGACGACAGGCCGCCAAAACTCCGGTTTCAAAAAGTTTTGATTGCCGGGTTCGCCCGAATGCAGTTTTACGGCAACTTTGCCGGGAAGAATTCCGCCGGGCAGGTCATTCGATGCCGCATGAAAAAGCTCAACCACCTTTTCAGCTGTGATTTCGGAAGAAAAAAACACTTTTGATTTCATTTACGAGACTCCTTACAATGGATAAATTAAAAACTGATTAGCAATAACTTCATCCGCATCCTGCTGTCCTGTTCCGCATTTTCAAATTTATTCCGCATGAATGCTTGCCTTGTAGCGGTTCAGCTTGACTGCATCGTCAATCTCAAGATCGTTTGTGCCGCTGAGTGACTCAAGGTGATGCGTGAATTCGTGCCGCAAGATGTGCCGAACCTCGGCCTTCAGCTTTTCGTCCGGTAAATTCCCGTAACTGCGCAAAATCGAACCGCCGTACAACACAATGCTCCGTCCCATCTGCGGCGAGTTCCTGTATTCACCCAACACAAGCAGCGGTTTTTTCGGATCGGATTGCGGGTGCGCTTTTGTAATCGGAGAAAGTATGATTCCTCCGTTCAGCTCACGGTAAAATACCTGCGGAAGCTCCTCCGCCGCTTCATCGGCAAATATGCGCAGCTTGTCCAATCGTTCGGAATAGGTCGGTGCGCGCTTTGCCGCACATGCTTGCGGCACAGCTGAAGAAATGTTCGGATTAAAAACCTTCTCTCCCGAACGGGTTTGCGGTGCGGCGGAAAAAACATTGACATTTATGTCTTTTTGCTCCAAAGCTGTTCCTCCGTTTCCTCTCAGCATCGGAACCGGCACTGCACGCAAATTTGTAAATCACTTGCGGATTGCACTGCCCAATGACGGCTCCCGATTGCATTGTACATCATATTTAAGAATATTTCAAGTGAAAACGAAGGGCAATCCGGTTTGGTTCGAACGCCGCAATACAGATAAAATTAATATATTATCGCAGCGGAACATAAAAATGTACAGCAGCGTTTTATCATATCGAATTGAATATGTCTCAATGCAGGAATAATACCGTCAGAAATATAAAAAAATGGATAAATACACAACAAGCGAAGTCAATATTTGTGGTGAACAGAAAGAATGACGCTGAATGTCATATGTTGCTTTTTTTGACGGATAAAGGTATAATATAACCGATTAAAGGGCAATTGCAGAATGCTGCAATGAAATTGTACGCACTGAGAGGTAAAAAATTTGAACAGATTATCCAAAGAGCTTGCAGCGGCGGTTGCAAAAAGTGACAGAGAGAACGGAAACGACTGGCTGCCGTTTTGGATGCATTCATTTGACACGGCGGGCATTATGGAAAAACTCGCACAAAAGAGATTGCCGGAAAGCATTTCGGATTACCTTTGCGCTGAATGCGGCGGCAGGGAAAAACTCTTTTCAACACTTAAGTTTTGTGCGCTTGTGCATGACATCGGCAAACTCACAATTGTGTTCCAATCCCGCATATATGATGCGGTTGACTTTTCACCTTTTGCCGATTGTGTGGAGCTGCCGAAATCAAGCAGTCTTGGTAACGCGTCCGACACTCCGCATGCGCTTGCAAGCGAAGCAATTCTTTTGAAACTCGGCTGCCGGGAGGGTGTTGCTTCAATTGCGGGTGCGCATCACGGGCGGCCGTCTGCATTGGCAGATGTTTGCGACCAAATAAGCGGAGCGTGCACAGCTGTCGAAAACTTTTACGGAAAAAGGGGGAAATACAGGCAGTTATTTGAATCGCTTTGGAAGGAATGGATCGATTTTTCGCTTGAATGTGCCGGCTTTTCCGAATTAAGCGACCTGCCCGATATGGCGGTTCCCGCGCAGGTGGTTATTTCCGGAATGCTGATAACGGCGGACTGGATCGCAAGCAACACAACATATTTTCCGCTCATATCGGCGGATGAGCAGGGTCAATTCAGCGACTACCCCGAGCGAACGGAGGCGGCGTGGAACAAAATTCACTTCACTGATATATGGAACTCAACGGCGCGCTTCGGACTGGATGACGAAGCATTTAAAGAACGATTCGGATTTTTGCCGAACCCGACGCAGGCGGATATCATTTCAACCGCAACGGATGCAGAGTCCTCGGGAATCTACATAATCGAAGCCCCTATGGGATTGGGAAAGACGGAAGCGGCACTTGCACTTTCGGAAATACTTGCCGCAAGAGCCGGCGCAGGCGGTATGTTCTTCGGAATGCCGACGCAGGCAACTTCAAACGGAATTTTTCCTCGGCTTGAAAAATGGGCAGACGGGTTGGCGGAGGATGAGCAAACCCTTTTGGCGATAAAGCTTGCGCACGGCAATGCCGCTCTGAATGAGGACTATCGGGAGCTGTTCACCGGGCACAGCAATTTGAACATCGAGTCGGACAGCGGACTCATTGTGCACGACTGGTTTTCGGGAAGAAAGCAAACCCTGCTTTCGGATTTTGTTATCGGAACGGTCGATCAGCTGCTGATGGCGGCACTGAAGCAAAAGCATGTGATGCTGAAACACTTCGGCCTTTCCGGAAAGGTCGTTGTTGTTGACGAATGTCATGCTTACGATGCCTATATGAGCCAATACCTTGATATGGCAATAAAATGGCTCGGAATTTATAAAGTTCCGGTGATTATACTTTCGGCAACGCTTCCGGAAAAGCGCCGCGCAGAGCTTATTGAGGCTTACACCGATTCGGAAAAACATCGCGCAAAGCATACCGAGGCTCACGTTGACAAGACAATTGCCGATGAAGCGTGGAAACACAGCCTTGCTTACCCCCTGCTGACATACACCGAAAATAACACCGTAAAGCAGAAGGCACTCGCGTTTGACGGCGAAAATAAGGAAGTATCCGTTCGAAGGATTATCCGCGATGAGGTTGCCGCAACGGCAGGATATGCGGTTGAACGCGGCGGGTGTGTGGGCGTGATCGTCAATACCGTGCGAAAAGCACAGGAAATTGCGGCTGAATTGCAGTCCGCTTTCCCGAAAGCCGAAGTTATTATCATGCATGCGCAGTTCATAATGACGGATCGTGCGAAGCGCGAGGAGCAGATACTTAAGCGTGTGGGCAAACACTCCACCCCGGAAAGCAGACGCGGACTGATAATTGTCGGAACGCAGGTGCTTGAACAATCGCTTGACCTTGATTTTGATCTTATGATAACGGAACTTTGCCCGATGGATCTGCTTTTGCAGCGCACAGGCAGGCTGCACCGACATAACAGGGTTCGTCCGCAGGGACTGGAAACGGCATGCTGCTTTGTTCTTGATGAAACGGATGACAGTTTTGATTCGGGAAGTGCGGCGATTTACGGTGAGTGGCTGTTGATGCGGACGCGGGCATTGCTGCCGAACAAATTGACGATTCCGAGCGATATTCCCCTGCTTGTTCAGCAGACCTATGACGAAACAAATAACGAAATGCTCGGAGAACTGACCGAGGGCATGAAAAAGGCGCAAGAAGAGAACAAGCTCAGAACAGATGAAAAAGAGAACAATGCAAAAAAATACCGGATTAAGAAGCCTTCAAACAGAAAAGGCAAATGTCTGGACGACTGGCTTAACAATGACATTAAATCGAACAACGAACAGACGGGCGAAAAAGCGGTTCGCGACGGTGACCCGTCGGTTGACGTTATCGCATTGATGCGCGACGGTGAGGGTCTGATACGCATAATTGCGGACAAGCCCGAAACGATCATTCCCGCCGACAGGCCTCCTTCAAGGGAGGAAGCTCTGCTTATCGCGCGGCAAAAACTCCGTCTCCCCGGCTTCTTCGGGAGGCGCTGGAAAATAGATGATACGATTGAGCAGCTTGAGACCGAAACACAAAATGTTTTTTCCGCATGGCAGGATTCGGCACTGCTCAAAGAGGAGGTCGTTCTGCTTTTTGATGAAGACCTGAATGCAGACCTTGCCGGAGTGCAGCTGCATTATGATATAAAAACAGGATTAACCTATGTAAAGGAGTGAAATGATGAAGGATATCGAATTCAATCTGCTTGACGAAAAATGGATACTTGTTCGAAAAAGCGACTGCACCGTTGATGAACTTTCACTGACGGATGCATTGCTCAAATCCCATGAGTATGTTGAGCTTGCGGGCGAACTGCCCACGCAGAACGTTTCGATTCTGCGGCTGATGCTCGCCGTTTTGCACACGGTCTTTTCAAGATACTCGCCGCAGGGCGAACCTGCGCCGTTGTACGATTCGGATGACGCCGCAGATCGTTGGAAAGAGCTTTGGAATGCCGGCCGCCTGCCGGAAAAACCGATCAGGGATTATCTTGCATCAGTGCATGACAGATTTTGGCTGTTTCATCCCGACAGGCCGTTTTATCAGACGATGAAAGTAAACACGGAAGAAACGGCAGCTGTTTTCAAAGCGTCCAAACTTAACGGTGCCGTATCTGAAAGCAATCACAAACGGCGATGGTTTGCAGCGCGTTCGGGGGACGACAAAGAACGACTTACATATCCGGAAGCGGCAAGATGGCTTTTGCATATCAATTCGTTTGATGACAAATCGAACGAAAGGGGTAAAGATAAGAAGATTAAGGCATCTTCCGGTGCGGACTACAAGGGTAGTGTGGGGTGGCTCGGAAAGCTTGGGATTATCACTGCACATGGGAAAAATGTGTTTGAAGATCTTTTGCTGAACTTTTTAATATTCGACAATGATGCCGACAGCGTTTGGGGGGACGAAAAACCCATATGGGAGGACGAAGTGCACAGCAATCCGCGGGTTAAGATTGTTCAACCGAATAACCTTGCGGAACTGTACACGCTTCAATCAAGACGAATTGCCTTGCACAGAGAAAATGGATATGTTACCGAGTGCAAAATATGTAACGGGGATTACCTTACGGAGAAAGATGCCTTTATTGAACCTATGACTGTTTGGAATTCAATGTCAGAAGGCGGAATGACACATTATAACCCGAAAGCACACGACAACACTATGCAGATATGGCGCGAGTTTTCATCTTGCTTTTATTCTGAAAAAGAAAAAGCAGAGCGCAGGCCGGGAGTCGTGCAATGGGTCGATTTTCTAAGGAGTCACGGCTTTATTGACAGAACAAGAACCATAGGTTTTGAAATTTGCTCGGCTAAATATGATGGACAAGAAGCTGCGTATGAAGATATATTCTCTGATTCGTTAACTTTGCACACGGACCTTATCACCGAAATCGGAGAACATTGGCGGGCAAAGATTACGGAGGAGATAGAAAAATGCAAAAAATCGGCCGCTGCACTGCGATTCCTTGCAAAGGATATAGAGCTTGCGGCAGGCTCGTCGAAGGATACGGTTCTGAAACGCGCCGTTGTCGAACGCGCCCGTGAACAGTACTATTACGAGATCGACTTACCCTTCCGAAACTGGCTGGAAAGGATCGATCCGAATTGGGAAATCGTATCCGAGCAGGAGGAACAGGCGCTTCGCGAATGGCACGAAACCGCAAAACGAATCGCATTGCGCATCGGTCAAGAGCTTGTTGAATCGGCGGGCACGGCGGCAATTGTCGGCCGTGCGATAAAGGATAAAAAAAAGTATTATTCCGCTCCCGATGCCTATCGTTACTTTAAGGTCAAATTGAATAAAATTTATCCGAAGGAGGAGAACAATGACTGAAAAAGAAATAAGAATCACCGATTTTAGGGAGTTTATGCGGCAAAAGATCGAGCGGCTTAAGGATTTGCCCGAGAATCAGCTCCGAGCGGAGCTTGCCAAACTGCGGCACGGAATCGGACACGCCCCCGGGGAGATTCCCGCAATTTGGGGAGCATTCCTGACCGATCTTCCGGAGGAGTTTTATCGGAACGACGGTAACGCTTCGCCGGGGGAATGGGCGGTTTACACCGCATTGACCATGTTTGCACTGCATCAGCAGGGGCATGATTTCAGGTCCGAATGGATGAATGAGGACGGAATGAAGTTCGGGGCTTCGGTGCGAAAGCTTGCGAAGGACGACAAGGGCAAAGGCGAGGACGAGGATGAGTTGAAGCGCATACGCGCCAGATTCAACAAGATCGCAACGGCATCGGATCTGCCCGAGCTCAACCACCACCTGCGCGGCGTGATAAATCTTCTCAGCGGCAACGGTATAAAACTCGACTATGCGGATCTTGCCGTTGACCTGTATAATTACAGCTATGCGGAAGGAAGAACAAAAGTAAGGCTCAAATGGGGACAGGATTTCTGCCGCCAAATAAAAAATGATGAAAACTAATGTGGAAAGGAACCAAAACTATGAAAAACAGATGCTATCTTGATGTACACGTACTCCAAACCGTTCCGCCGAGCTGCGTCAACCGCGACGACACCGGCAGCCCCAAAACGGCGATTTACGGCGGCACGACCCGTGCGCGCGTTTCCTCACAGGCGTGGAAACATGCAATGCGCGAAATGTTCCGCGAAGAACTCATTGAACCGGATATGCTCGGGGCGAGAACAAAGAACGTTATAAGCATGGTTGCAGAGGAGATTCTGAAACTGAACCCCGATGCGAAAGCGGCGGAACTTGCGGAAAAAGTGCTTACAAGCGCCGGAGTGAAATTTAAAGACGATAAGAAAGGTGAAACAAAGGATAAAAAGGCGGAAGCACTCTTTTTCATGAGTGCGGCACAGGCAAAAGCACTTGCCGAGATCGCAGTTTCCGAAGGCACGGCTGATAAGGATGCCTGCAAAAAAGCACTCAAGAACAACCCTTCCGTTGATATTGCGCTTTTCGGGCGAATGGTTGCTTCCGAAGCAACTTTGAATTGCGATGCCTCCGCGCAGGTTGCGCACAGCATTTCAACCCACACCGTGCAGAACGAATACGATTATTTCACCGCCGTTGACGATCTTGCTCCGGAGGATAATACCGGCGCGGGTCACCTCGGAACGGTGGAGTTCAACTCTTCAACGCTCTATCGCTATGCAACGGTCAACCTTGTTGAGCTTTCGAATGCCCTCGGGAAACAGGTCACGGCGGAGACAGCGGCAAAATTTGTTGAAGCGTTTGTTCGCTCAATGCCCACGGGCAAACAGAACACCTTTGCAAACCGCACTCTTCCGAGCATGGTGTATGTCACAATTCGGCGCGATCAGCCCGTTAACCTTTGCGGTGCGTTCGAAAAGCCCGTTTCGGCAAAGAACGGCGGTTATTCGGAGGAATCCGAAGAAAAGTTTGTTGAATACGCAAACAAGGTTTACGATAAGTACGCCTCCGCGCCTGATCGTGCATTTGCAGTCGGTGAAGCCGTCGGAGAGCTTGCGGAATGCATGAGCCTCGACAGACTGCTTGAGTCGGTTGCGGAGTGCGTTAAGGAATATCTCGGCGAGAGCGAGGGCATGTAATGGCTGTTTTGCTTCTTCGGCTTTCCGCTCCGCTGCAGGCGTGGGGAACCGAAAATTCAAAATTTGAGATCCGAAAAACGGGAAGGGAACCGTCAAAAAGCGGCATTGTGGGCTTGCTTGCAGCGGCACTCGGCATTCGGCGAAACGAGCCGGAAAAGCTCCGCGAGCTGAATGCGCTGCGAATCGGCGTCCGCATTGACCGCGCGGGAAAGCTCCTTCGGGATTATCAGACGGTGCAGGCAAAACCCCCTTACGTAACTTCCCGGTATTATCTTTCGGATGCCGTCTTCCTTGTCGGATTGGAGGGAGAACGGGAGCTTTTGAAGCGCATTGAATTCGCGTTGTCGCATCCGGTGTTTCCGCTGTTTTTGGGCAGGCGTTCCTGCCCTCCGACGCTGCCGATCGTTCTTGGCGACATTAAGGAGGACGGGCTGATTAAGGTGCTGCGGACGTATCCGACGCTTGACGATTCTTCACGGATGAAGTACAATATGACAGCGCACATATATGCGGATTATTCGGAAGATGATGAGCAGAATTCGGATGCGGACGAACCGAGAGTGATCGGACGTGAAGCGCGGCGTGACCTTGCGGTCTCGTTTGACCCGCGCTGCCGTAAACATACCTATCGCACTGTTGCGGCGTATGAATCCGTTAACAAGGCGGAGAAGGATACGGACGCAGCGGAGCATGACGCGTTTGCAGAATTGGAGGACGCAGATGTATCTTTCGAGAATCAAGCTTAACACACAGAAACGCGAAACAATGAAAGCACTTGTCAATCCGCAGCAGATTCACGGTGCGATTGAAGTTTTGAACGGAGAACCGTCCGAAGCTTCCGATGCCGCGGATGAAAAAAATCGTGCGCGCAGCCTTTGGCGCATAGACACGCTCGGCGGGGAGATGTATCTGCTCGTTTTGACGCAGGACAGGCCAAAGCTGTCCCGTGCGGCGGAGCAGCTGGGTTACGGCGGAATTAACGTTGAAACAAAATCATACGATCCCCTGCTTGCACGAATTGCGGAAGGCAGCCGCTGGAGGTTTCGCCTGACAGCCAATCCCACAAAGAGCATCAAGCGCGAAGACGATCCGCAGGCTCGCGGAAAGGTAACAGCCCTTATTTCGGTCGGACAGCAGGAGGAGTGGCTTGCTTCTCATGCGCAAAGTTACGGATTTGAACTCGCGCCCGATGAATTCCGTGTTGTTCATTCAAACAGGTATTCTTTCAAAAAACGCGGAAAGAGCAAGGAAGTAAGACTGCTTTCCGTAACTTTTGAAGGCGTTTTGACAGTTACGGAGGCAGCACGCTTTCGGGAGACTTTGACTCAGGGCCTCGGCAGGGGCAAGGCTTACGGAAACGGACTTATGACAGTTGTGAGCATCGGGGAAGGCGTCAATGGCTGAAATTCCGGGGATGATCCGCCCTTCCGTTCAGTCTCTGCCGCAGATTGGCGACAGAATGACCTTTCTTTACTTTGAGCACTGTAAATTGAGCCGTGCGGACAGCGCGATAACCGTTACGGATGAAAAAGGGATCATTCATGTTCCTGCCGCTGCAATTTCGGTGCTCATGCTCGGCCCGGGAACGGATGTGACTCACCGTGCAATGGAGCTTATCGGTGATGCAGGTGTGAGTGTAATCTGGGTCGGGGAGCACGGCGTTCGGTACTACACCGGGGGCTGTGCTTTGACGGGAAGTTCACGTCTGCTTGTGAAACAGGCTGCTCTTGTGACGAACCAGCGGGGGCATCTCAACGTTGTTCGAAAGATGTACAGTCTGCGGTTCTCCGGAGAGGATGTGGCTCACCTGACTTTGCAGCAGCTGCGCGGGCGCGAGGGAAGCCGTATGCGTTCCGTTTATCGGCATTGGTCAAAGGAAACAGGCGTTCCGTGGCATGGACGTGACTATGATCCGGAGGATTTTTCATCCGGAGATCCGGTAAATCAGGCATTGTCCGCAGGGAATGCCTGCCTGTACGGCCTTGCTCACGCCGTGATTTGCGCACTCGGCTGTTCCCCCGGCCTCGGCTTTGTGCATATCGGCCATTCGCTTTCATTCGTCTATGATATTGCTGATTTGTACAAGGCGGAAATCACGATTCCGATCGCATTTCGGCTTGCGGCAGAGTCTCCGGAGGATATCCCGTCCCAAACAAGGCGCAGTGTGCGTAATGAGCTTGCAGAAAGCCATATTTTGGAGCGAATGGTGAAGGATATCAAATACCTTCTTTCCGATGAATCCGATTTCGGCGAAGAAGGCTGCAAGCCGCTCTATCTTTGGGATGACCGCAGCGGCAGTGCAGAATACGGTAAATCCTATCGGGAGGATTGACGTTGACAGTGATTACTTTGAGCGACTGCCCGCCGAAAGTTCGGGGGGATCTGTCCAAGTGGTTATGTGAAATCAGCCCTGGAGTGTATGCCGGCAATATTAATGCGCGCGTTCGCACGGAACTTTGGGCGCGGGTATGCGAAAACCTGAAAAGCGGGCGCGCAACCATGGTTTACAGCGCGCGTTGCGAACAGCAGATGAAATTCGAAGTTCATAATGCTCACTGGGAGCCCGTTGATCTTGACGGAATACTGCTTATGCGCCGCCCGCTTCCGAAGCCGCATAAGGCAGAAGACAATTCGACAGGGGCTCCGCAAAGCAGAGCCGGAAAAATGCTGCTCGCGCGTCGTGCGGAAAAAGCGCGCAGGCGGGCTGACTATGTTGTTATTGACGTTGAAACAACGGGGCTTTCGCCCGAGAGGGACGGCATTATTGAAATCGGTGCACTGCTGATAAGAAACGGAGAAGAGGCAGAAGAATTTCAAACGCTCGTCAGGCGGGATTCACCGCTGAGTGCGGATGTTGTCCGCCTTACGGGAATTACGGATGAAATGCTTGCAGTTGAAGGCATCCCTCTGAGCGAGGCAATCAACGGGCTTGTTGCATTCGTTGCGAACCGCCCGATTGTTTGCCATAATGCGGATTTTGACTGCGGGTTTCTGATTTCGGAGGCAAAACGCTGCGGCGTGAAGTTGTTTCGCAGTTCCTGCACAGATACTCTTGCCTTGGCGCGCAGGCGCGTGAACGGAGTTAAACAGTATTCGCTTGGGCATCTTTGCGAATACTTTGGGATTGATGTCGGAGAACGTCACCGTGCGCTTCCGGATTGCAAGCTGACATTCAGGCTGTTTGAGAAGTTAAATGAAATTTGAACTGCTCCGGAACAAAAAGGCTGATTCCTAAAGGATCTTTTTAGTGTTTTCCCCGCACCTGCGGGGGTGATCCTATATTCCATGTGTGCCTCCTGCTTAAGCTATAGTTTTCCCCGCACCTGCGGGGGTGATCCTTCGACCGTTGGAAGGAGGACCGTTAACCGTGAGTTTTCCCCGCACCTGCGGGGGTGATCCTAAGTCCATCAAATAAAGGAAAGGAAAATCCTGGTTTTCCCCGCACCTGCGGGGGTGATCCTAATTGTCCACGTGATTTCAAAAGTGGACATTCGTTTTCCCCGCACCTGCGGGGGTGATCCAAAGCGGTTATGCCGCAGGAGTGAGGTAAACTAGTTTTCCCCGCACCTGCGGGGGTGATCCTTTCTTGCAAGTGTCGGTGATTTTTTCGTACCAGTTTTCCCCGCACCTGCGGGGGTGATCCTTGCGGGCTGAGTACCGCCGCCGGAAGTGTAGCGTTTTCCCCGCACCTGCGGGGGTGATCCTTTCAATTTACAGAACAAACAAGGAGCAACATAGTTTTCCCCGCACCTGCGGGGGTGATCCCGCTTAACGGTGCGTGTGACTGCAACGGTGTTGGTTTTCCCCGCACCTGCGGGGGTGATCCTAATGCACGAAAAATTTGGGCAGGAGATTGCGGGTTTTCCCCGCACCTGCGGGGGTGATCCTCTGCTGTTTCAACGTGTTCATGTTGCCGATAAGTTTTCCCCGCACCTGCGGGGGTGATCCCGATGGCTGTGCGCTGCGATAGCACATTACAGTGTTTTCCCCGCACCTGCGGGGGTGATCCTTTGCCGGGCAGAAAAAAACTGTCTCTGCTTGTGTTTTCCCCGCACCTGCGGGGGTGATCCCGGTAGGCGGTTTTCAAACTCGATAACATTGCGGTTTTCCCCGCACCTGCGGGGGTGATCCTTTAACACGCTCCGCAAGACCGTCACCGACGTTGTTTTCCCCGCACCTGCGGGGGTGATCCCGAGAGCCGCGATGCTGCGTTCGCTTGCCTCTGGTTTTCCCCGCACCTGCGGGGGTGATCCGCTTAAAAAATCAGGAGGATTAAAAAATGTCGAGTTTTCCCCGCACCTGCGGGGGTGATCCTTTTAACCAACAGATGCCTTGCCCTTTTTCACAGTTTTCCCCGCACCTGCGGGGGTGATCCTTGTCTTCTGCCAAAGATGCTATTCTATCAGTCGTTTTCCCCGCACCTGCGGGGGTGATCCCAGATTGCCCACAAAAAAGCGGCAGGCGCAAGGGTTTTCCCCGCACCTGCGGGGGTGATCCCGGCTTCAGCGGCGTAACCGCAGCAGTAACAGGGTTTTCCCCGCACCTGCGGGGGTGATCCAGGATGAAGCACGCAAAATCTTAAGCCTTGCCAGTTTTCCCCGCACCTGCGGGGGTGATCCTATGTTGATAGGCATACTGGCGGCAATTGCGGTGTTTTCCCCGCACCTGCGGGGGTGATCCCAACCGAACCCTCACTCGGAAATGTATCATAAGGTTTTCCCCGCACCTGCGGGGGTGATCCGTTTTGTGCGGGTGTTATGGGGTTTTGGCTATCGTTTTCCCCGCACCTGCGGGGGTGATCCTGCGGCGCTCGCGTTCGGAGGTTTTCCCGAAAAGTTTTCCCCGCACCTGCGGGGGTGATCCCGGCAGGCCTCCAGAGTACGATTCAGGCGGAAGGTTTTCCCCGCACCTGCGGGGGTGATCCTACAGCGCGGTTCATTTCTTCAACGTTCTAGTGCGTTTTCCCCGCACCTGCGGGGGTGATCCCGCTTGCTTGAAAATCACGCTGAATCCGAACCTGTTTTCCCCGCACCTGCGGGGGTGATCCTCTGCGTTATGCCTTGCAACACGGTTGATATTAGTTTTCCCCGCACCTGCGGGGGTGATCCTGGTCAGAACGTGATTATGCGACCGACTGTCAAGTTTTCCCCGCACCTGCGGGGGTGATCCTTTCCCGCGCAGCTGCGCGTCGGTAAAATCAAAGTTTTCCCCGCACCTGCGGGGGTGATCCCAGATGCACAATATCCGACTGCGAAAGCTGTGTGTTTTCCCCGCACCTGCGGGGGTGATCCTGCCCGAAACCAAGGCAGCGCAGCCGTCTTCCGGTTTTCCCCGCACCTGCGGGGGTGATCCTAAAGCTGAAAGGCTGTACATATTGACTGCACAGTTTTCCCCGCACCTGCGGGGGTGATCCCCAAAGCCCGGAGAGCAGTAGCATCGAGTTCCAGTTTTCCCCGCACCTGCGGGGGTGATCCAACATTCCGTGAGCTTTTCGGTCGGAGGTTTAGGTTTTCCCCGCACCTGCGGGGGTGATCCTTCTCCGATTTCTGGCACGTCTCGTGTCGAGCCGTTTTCCCCGCACCTGCGGGGGTGATCCCGTCCTGCGATGCCTGAGTGCGTGCGAACGCAAGTTTTCCCCGCACCTGCGGGGGTGATCCTTTCTCATGCTCGCTCCTCGGCGTGACCATTATGTTTTCCCCGCACCTGCGGGGGTGATCCGTTTTTTACCGCTTTTCGCAACAGCTCATCTTGGTTTTCCCCGCACCTGCGGGGGTGATCCTTGACCGTGCCTTCGGGGCCGAGGTTGATTTTGGTTTTCCCCGCATCCGCGGGGGTGATCCCTGGCGGCTGGTTACTGATGCGGGCGAAAAAACGTTTTCCCCGCATCCGCGGGGGTGATCCCGTGGAATGGGGCTGTTGTTTGCGGAAGCATACGTTTTCCCCGCATCCGCGGGGGTGATCCCGTACGGATTTTCGGGCATACACGGCTTTTTAAGTTTTCCCCGCATCCGCGGGGGTGATCCCCACAACGGACTACAATGCATACCTGCATATAAGTTTTCCCCGCATCCGCGGGGGTGATCCGTTGTGCAGCTGCCCACGTTGTTTCACGATGCAGTTTTCCCCGCATCCGCGGGGGTGATCCTATCCAGCCCCATCCGGTAAGAATGGCAAGTGCGTTTTCCCCGCATCCGCGGGGGTGATCCTATTGACGTTTAATTCCTATTCGTTTCGCCATCGTTTTCCCCGCATCCGCGGGGGTGATCCCGTATTGTATGCCGCAAGCCCCACCGAATAAAAGTTTTCCCCGCATACGCGGGGGTGATCCCAACTGCTGCGCAATCGCGGCCTCGGTGTCTTTGTTTTCCCCGCATCCGCGGGGGTGATCCTAAGATACAAAGCAAGCCGCAGCCGCGCAGCCTGTTTTCCCCGCACCTGCGGGGGTGATCCCGAGGCGAATTGCAGTGACGCTCCCTCGAACGAGTTTTCCCCGCACCTGCGGGGGTGATCCCAGCTACTCCAAGGGCGGCAGCGTACTGGTGCGGTTTTCCCCGCATCCGCGGGGGTGATCCTACGGTTGGGACGGTGCAACGCATAAACACTGTGTTTTCCCCGCATACGCGGGGGTGATCCCATAGCAACCGTAATCCTGGTTTTTCCCAGAGCGTTTTCCCCGCATCCGCGGGGGTGATCCGCTTTTTGTGCGGCTTTAAGCTCGCGTTTTGCTGTTTTCCCCGCATCCGCGGGGGTGATCCTCATCAGTTGCAAATGAATTAATTTTGTTTCATATTCCAAGTATTTTGCGCACATATTTTATTACCGAACGTGCGCTAAACGGTTGATAAGGGATAAAAAGGATGCTATAGCTAACATTGTAGCCTACAGCATCCCCGCCGTGCATACGGGCAATCTATGCCGCTGCTGTGCAGTCGACCATCCTTTTGCACCTTGACTTTTGTCTCCTGCCCTGATATAATCAAGGGGCGATACAGGCTGGTTGATCGCCCCTGGGTTGCTCTTCTCGGCAGTGTTTACGTTAGCTGGTATGCACTGCCGATTTTTTTACTGCGTGATATAACGTATGCAGTCGATGATATCTTGGACATCTATACCCTGAGCGCTAATCCACTCGGGGATTCGGTGATATTGTCTCCAATTACCCAACGGTTGCTGCCGAGTGCGGAAGGCAATGTCGAAATCAACAGAAAACACGGGAAGCACTGTCCGTTACGGAAGGCTTCCCGTGTTTGTTTTTGAAGTAATCGGTTGCTTGCGAAACACTGCGGCCGAGCGGAGAACTTCAGCCCGCGCGGCAGGTTCGGCGGCTGCGGTTAGCGGAGGTCTTCCGGTGTATCGGAATTTTCCGCCGTATCGGAGGGTGCTGTTTCGGCGGAGTCTGCATTGGCATTTGCATTTGAGATTTCGCCGTCGGACTCTTCCCCGCCCTTCTGCGGTTCGTCATCGTTATGCGGCGCAAGCGCAACGCTTGCAACCCTGTGTCCCTCGTCGATTTTCATCAGTCGAACGCCCTGCGTGTTGCGGGAAATGACGGAAATCGTGTCAACGGGAACGCGAATGACAACGCCGTCATCACGGATAAGCATCAGATCCTCATTGCCCTCGGAAACTTTGAGGCAAACAAGCTTGCCGGTTTTTTCGGTGATATTCATTGCAATAATGCCCTTGCCGGCGCGGCCCTGAACGCGGTAGGCGTCCTCTTCCGTGCGCTTGCCCATGCCGTTTTCGGTGATGGCAATGACGCAGCTGCCGGGTTTGACCATGGACATATCAACAACGCAGTCGCCCTCGGAGAGTTTGATGGCGCGAACGCCGGAGGCATTTCTGCCCATTGAGCGAACATCCTGCTCGCTGAAACGGATGCTCATTCCGTCCCGTGTGCCGATAATGAACTCATCATCGCCTGCGGAGAGCGCAACGCTGATAAGCTCGTCACCTTCGCGGAGGTTTTGAGCAATCAAGCCGCCCTTGCGAATGTTTGAAAAATCGGAGAGCGGGGTTTTTTTGATAACACCCTGCCGTGTGCAAAGAACGAGATAGCCGCCCTCGGTCTGCCTGCCGATGGGGAATGCGGCGGTAACGAACTCGCCCGTCTGCAATTGCAGCAGGTTGACTATGGGCGTGCCCTTTGCGGTGCGGCTTGCCTCCGGAATGGAATAGCATTTTATGCGGAAAGCGCGGCCCTTGTTTGTGAAGAACATGATATAGGAATGAGTGCTTGTGACGAAAATATCCTCAAGGAAATCCTCTTCACGGGTTGCTCCCGCGCTGATGCCGACGCCGCCTCTGCGCTGCGTGCGATAGGTTGCTTCCGCAATGCGCTTGATGTAGCCGTGATGGGTGCAGGTAACAACCATGTCTTCTTCCTGGATGATGTCATCCATATCGATGTCTTCAACGATCTTTGTGATTTCGGTGCGGCGCGGGTCGGCAAAGCGGCGCCGAATCTCGAGCATTTCATCTTTAACAACGCTCATAAGTTTGCCTTCGTCCGCAAGCAGGGAAGCAAGGTATTCAACCGTGCGCTTAAGTTCGCCGTACTCGGCTTCCAGCTTTTCGCGCTCAAGCCCCGTCAACCTTTGCAGCCGCATGTCAAGTATCGCCTGCGCCTGCCGTTCACTGAAACCGAAACGCGCAATCAGCCTTTCCTTTGCTTCTGCGCCGTTTGCACTGGCTTTGATGATGGCAATGACTTCGTCAATATTGTCGAGTGCGATCATAAGGCCTTCCAAGATGTGCAGCCTTTCGCGTGCTTTGTCAAGGTCAAACTGTGTGCGGCGGGTGACAACATCCTTTTGATGCGCAATGTAGTGATAAAGCATTTCGCGAAGGTTGAGCACCTTGGGTTCGCCGTTCACAAGCGCGATCATGATAACGCCGAAAGTATCCTGAAGCTGAGTGTGCTTATACAGATTGTTCAGCACAACGTTTGCATTGACATCCTTTTTAAGCTCGATAACAATGCGCATTCCCGCGCGGGAGCTTTCGTCGCGAAGGTCGGAAATGCCGTCCACGCGCTTCTCGTGAACAAGCTCTGCAATTTTTTCAACAAGCTTTGCTTTGTTGACCTGATACGGAATTTCCGTGACGATGATTCGTGAACGATCGGCCTTGTATTGCTCGATCTCGCTCTTTGCGCGAACAAGGATCTTTCCCCTGCCTGTAAAATATGCATGGCGAATGCCGACATCGCCCATGATGACGCCGCCGGTCGGAAAGTCCGGGCCGGGGATATAGTTCATCAGCTCGTCGATCGTGATATCGGGATTGTCAATCATTGCGGCACAGGCATCGACAGCCTCGCCGAGATTATGCGGCGGAATGTTTGTTGCCATGCCGACAGCAATGCCGTTTGAGCCGTTCACAAGAAGGTTCGGGTATCTTGCGGGTAATACCGCGGGCTGCATCAGCGTTTCATCAAAATTCGGGTAAAAATCAACCGTGTTCTTGTCAAGATCGCGGAGCATTTCGAGAGTAAGTCTGCTCATGCGCGCTTCGGTATAACGCATTGCAGCGGCGGGGTCGCCGTCAACGCTGCCGAAATTGCCGTGACCTTCAACAAGGGGGTAACGAGTGGAGAAGGGCTGGGCAAGGCGCACCATTGCATCGTAAACCGCCGTGTCGCCGTGCGGATGGTATTTGCCGAGAACGTCGCCGACAAGGCGCGCACTCTTTCTGAAGGGCTTGTCGGGCTGCATACTCAGCTCGTCCATTGCGTAAAGAATGCGCCTGTGAACGGGTTTCAGTCCGTCGCGCACATCGGGAAGCGCACGGCTGATGATAACAGCCATTGCGTATGATATAAAGCTGCGCTTCATTTCACCCACAAGGTTTATGGGCAATATTCTGCCGCCTTCAACATCGGTCGGCAGCTCGTTTGTTCCGAGCATTTCAAGATTGGGTCTTTTTTTGTTTTCGTCCATCATATCTCCTGCATGAAAGGTGCGGAGCCTGCCGCAGTCGGTGCATCGCACCTTTCGTCGGTCGTCAAGTCATTGAATCGTGTTGATAATTTCGGATTGCAGAGCTCAAAGTTTTCAACCTATCGCTTGAAAACTTGAAGCGTTTCCGCCTCAAACGTCAAGATCGGCAACGAGCTTGCTGTTCCGCTCAATAAATTCGCGGCGCGGTTCAACCCTGTCGCCCATCAAAAGGGTGAAAGTTTCGTCCGCAAGCATTGCATCGTCCATTGTGACGCGAAGCATAATGCGGTTCGCGGGATCCATTGTCGTGTCCCAAAGCTGTTCGGGGTTCATTTCGCCCAAACCTTTGTAGCGTTGAATGTAGATTTTATCCCTGCCGATTTCGTCAAGAGTTCTGTTCAGCTCTTCGTCCGAATAGACATAGCGTTCCGTATTGCCCTTTTTGATGAGATAGAGAGGAGGCTGGGCAATGTAAACATAGCCGCGCTCTATCATCGGCCGCATGTGCCGATAGAAGAACGTCAGCAGCAGCGTGCGAATATGGCTTCCGTCAACATCGGCATCGGTCATGCAGATGATTTTGTGATAGCGGAGCTTGGTTTCGTCAAAATCCGCATCCATGCCCGCACCGAATGCGGTTATCATGCATTTGATTTCCGCATTGCCGAGAATTTTGTCCAAACGGGTTTTTTCAACGTTCAGAATCTTTCCGCGCAGCGGAAGGATGGCCTGAAAATGCCTGTCGCGTCCTTCCTTGGCGGAACCGCCTGCGGAGTCGCCCTCAACGATGAACAGTTCGCATTTTGAAGGATCTTTTTCGGAGCAGTCCGCAAGTTTGCCGGGCAGTGCGGCGGAATCCAAAACGGACTTGCGTCTGGTCAGCTCGCGTGCCTTGCGCGCCGCTTCCCTTGCGCGGCTTGCACTGAGGCATTTGTCGAGAATAAGCTTTGCCTGCGCCGGGTTCTCTTCAAGATAGGTCGTCATGCCGGCCGTCACGGCGTTGTCAACAAGGGTTCTTATGTAGGCATTGCCGAGTTTTGTTTTTGTCTGCCCTTCAAACTGCGGCTCTGTCAGCTTAACGCTGATGATAGCGCTCAAACCTTCGCGGATGTCGTCTCCGGTCAGGTTCTGGTCGCTGTCTTTAAGGATTTTAAACTTTCGGGCGTAGTCGTTGATGACCCTTGTCATTGCCGCACGGAAACCCGCAAGGTGGCTGCCGCCCTCAATGGTGTTTATGTTGTTGGCATAGGTAAAAACATTTTCGCTGTAGCCGTCGTTGTATTGCAGCGCAACTTCAACGCTTGCCGTTTCAAGCGGATTATCGTTCTTTACAGCGGAAAAATAAATCGGGTCGGGGTGCAGAACTTCTTTGTTTTTGTTGATATAGCGAACGTATTCAACAACCCCGCCTTCGTAATGGAAGCTGTCCTGCACGGGCGGGTCGCAGCGTTCATCCGTCACGATGATGCGCACGCCGCCGTTTAGGAACGCAAGCTCGCGCAGCCGTCGAACAAGGATATCGTATTCATAGTTCACTTCGTCAAAAATTTCTTCGTCGGGAACAAAATGAATCGTTGTGCCGTGCTCGTCCGCTCCGCAGTTGCCCACGATTTCAACCTCCGTGACCTTTATGCCGCGGCGGCAGATCTGTCGGTAAATATGCCCGTCCCGACGCACCTCGGCGGTAAGCTCCGTGCTCAATGCGTTAACAACGGAAAGACCGACACCGTGAAGGCCGCCGGAGACCTTATAACCGCTGCCGCCGAATTTGCCGCCCGCATGAAGCATGGTAAGTGCGACTTCAAGCGCGGATTTGCCGGTTTTGGGGTGAATATCGACGGGAATGCCCCTGCCGTTGTCAACAACGGTAATGGAGTTGTCCGCATGAATGGTAACATAAATATGAGTGCAGAATCCCGCCATTGCTTCATCGATGGAGTTATCGACGATTTCATAAACAAGGTGGTGCAGGCCTCTTGAATCGGTTGAACCGATATACATGCCCGGGCGGCGGCGAACGGCCTCCAATCCTTCAAGCACCTGTATTTGCGAAGCGTTATAAGTCGTTTCCATTTTTAAAATTATTTCCTTTCAGAGTAAAACCCGCGGCATTTTTGAAAAGCCGCCGCCGGCGGAGCCCTGTCCGCCGGGATTTTTATGTCGGGCTGTTTTGGGGAGAACGCCGACCGTATGATTTAAAACAACCACAAAACGGCGTTTATTTATACAATGTTAAATCAACACAGAATCAATTTTCTGCTGACAGAATTTTTTTGAGTTTGCCGCCGCTGCATTCAAACACCGTCATGTTCGGCACCTGTTCAAGGCCGTCGAGAGTTGTGGAGGTTAAAAAGCATTGGCAATCAAATGCGCTTGAAAGCAGCTCTCGCTGCCTGTCGCCGTCCAGTTCGCTCAGAACATCGTCCAAAAGCAGAACCGGCGCCTCGCCCCGAACGCGGCGCATAAGCGCAAGCTCGCTCAGTTTAAGGCTCAACGCTGCCGTGCGCTGCTGCCCCTGGGAACCGAAAACGCGGACATCGCGCCCGTTGAGCAGAATGCCGATGTCGTCCCGGTGCGGCCCCTTGGTTGTGCAGCCGCGGCGGATATCCTCCGCCCGTGCCTTGCAGAGTGCATCCCCGAGTGCGGCGCGCGCCAAGTCTCCTTCGAAGGGAACGGAGGGTTTGTAATAGGTAAAAAGCTCTTCCGGTTCATGCCCGACAGAGGAATTGCCCGTGATGCTGCGGTTCAGATCCCGCGCAGCGGTGCTGAGCCTGTCAAGAAAATCGCGGCGAAGCAGCATGACCGAACCGCCGAGCTCCGCAAGCTTATCGTCCCACATGTCGAGAAGTTCAATGTTCGGTTCGAACGGAAAACTTGTTTTCAAAAGCGCGGTGCGCTGCTTGAGGGCGGCATTATATTGCTGCAAACGGTAGAAATAGGCAGGTCGAAGCTGGCAAAGCTCCATGTCCATAAAGCGGCGGCGGGTTTCGGGAGAGTCCTTGACGAGGGAGAGATCCTCGGGTGAAAACATTACGGCGTTCAGAACGCCCATAAGCTCGCCCATGCGTCTGATGCGCTGCCCGTCGATAAAAACCTGTTTCGGTGCGCCGGAAAACAGCTTGAGTTCAATGCTGTGCTTCCCCGCTGCACTCACAAGCTCAATGCCCGCATATGCCTTGTCGGAAAGGGAGTTGATAAGTTCCGCATCGCGGCGCGTTCGGTGGCTCCTGCCCAACGCGGCAAGGAAAACGGATTCCAGAATGTTCGTCTTGCCCGCCGCATTTGCGCCCACAATGACGTTAAGCCCCTTTGCAGGCTCAAACCGCAGCTCCGTATAACTTCTGAAACAATAAAGTCTTACGGCGGTGATGTACACGCAAAGCCTCCGCCCTGCCGCATTATGCGGCATTATTACCTTCATTCTATTATACCATATTTTAAGGAGTTCGGCAAGCCCGAAAGGCGCATTTAAAGGTACATTTATATAGGTAGGAGAAATGAGGAATTGGGAGCGGAGAGCGGAGTGTGGAAAGTTAAGAGCGGAGTTTGGAGAGTGGAGAGTGGAGCTGAAGGCACTCGTTTGTCTCCCCTGCGAGGGGGGGGACCGCAGAGCGGTGGAGGGGTTTTGATTAAGAGAGCGGAGAGTGGAGAGTGGAGTTGAAGGCACTCGTTTGCCTCCCCTGCAAGGGGAGGGGGATCGCAGAGCGGTGGAGGGGTTTTGATTAAGAGTGTGGAAAGCGGAGAGTGAAGAATGATGTACATTGCTAATTTCTAATTGCTGATTTCTAATTGACAGCGTCAATTAGAAATGATACAATACTTATTGCCGACTGAGGCCGAGTACATTCCTTTCGGAGGAAAACCATGAAAAAAAGCGTAAAGATTATCGGCATCGTTGTTTGTGTCGCAATTCTTGCGGCGGCGGTTGTGGGCGTTGCTTCGCGTGCAGTGCGTGCGGAGGACGGCAGGCGCATCCGCAAGGCGTTCAACGAATATGCCGAGCGTGTGGTACGGCTGCGTGAAAGCGACGAATTTGAGGATTCCGACGACGATTCCGCTCTTTCCGACTGGTTCACCGCACCCGAAGGCTTCCTGCCCGTAAAGGACGGAAACGTGTATAAAAGCGTTATAAACCCTTGCGACACGCCCGAGGAGTGGGATCTGCTTGAAGATGCGGAAGAAATGCGGGAGGTTTCCCAATTGCCGGAAACTGCGCGGAATGCAACAACGGCGGAGCTTGTGCTGTACTGCATGAACTATAACCTGTTTGATGACATGTTCGTTTACGACTCAATGCTGGAAGGATTCGACGTTGTCAAACAGGATTATGACGGACTTCAGCTGCTTGCCGCGCGCGAGGATGCGGGAACGGTTCTTGTCAATCTCTACAAGGCATACAAGCTCAACGATCAGAGCCAACTCGACAGGTCGGCCTGCCTGAGGTTGGACTATCTTGAAACAATGCTTGCACAGCCGGAGATTCTTGCAAAGCTCACCGATGAACAGTGCCGCGAGCTTGCGGCCGAATGCTACAACAAGGCAACGCAGATAATGAATGCACGGAACGATGAATACGGCATCACCCAGACGCTTTATCTCGGCGTGAAGAGCCTTATGCGGGCGGATTCGGAATTTGCGCGCATTGTCAACGGTTCCGACGGCGCAAGAACTTTTGCCGAAACCGGCGTTCTTGTCCCGAGCAAAATAAGCAATGCGGATCTCGGAGCAATGGCTGCAAGGGTACGGCTTGTGATTGGGGGAGGAAGCAACTGATGAATGCGAAAGTCAGAAGTGGCGTAGCTTACGTTATTGCTTTCTTGACAGTATTGTCATGCATTCTCTGTATTGGAGGCTGTACCGATGAAGAGGTGTCAGAAGCACTGAACAATCAGTCGCTTGCGCCCACGGTCGAATGGGTGGTACTGGAAAACGGAACTTTGGCAGAGAAATGGATTTCAGGCGAGTATACACCAAGTCAAAAAACAAGGATGGATAATTCGCTTAAGAAAAAATATAAAGCCGAAATTGCCAGAGCAGCATCCGTAAAATACAATTGCCATTCATATGCGTGGTATAATATCCATAGCGACAACATCTATTGGATAGATGATCCGACACTGTTTGTGAATTCCGCACAACTTATAGCAACGCAAAAAAAGGGATGGAAAAAACTCCCTCAAGGGGTTAGCAATTGGAACAGGGTAACATATTCCCATAAAAATGAGCTGACTCATTCTGCGATTGTTTACGTGAGCGGAAAGTACATGCTTATGTCAAAATGGGGTAATGCAGGCGTTTTCAAACATACGATAAAGAAATGTCCGTATTACCGCAGAACGAAATTGGTTCTTCGATACTATAGTTACCAGACTGCGTAACCATAGGGACAGCGAATTAAAACTACACTTCGTTGATATAGAAGGATCAAGCGGTTGATTGATCTCCCTGCAAACAGTGCCTCAGATGTTTGCAGGGAGATTGTTCTAAAAATATATCTTCAATCCTGTCCAAAACGGTCTTGACTTTGTACAAAATCCGAGTATAATGTGATATGCACTTGAAAGAGTGAATGCACCTTTAGCTCAGCTGGTAGAGCACCTGACTCTTAATCAGGGTGTCCAGGGTTCGAGCCCCTGAAGGTGTACCAACAAAAAGTCCTTGTTTTGCAAGGGCTTTTTTAATTTGCTTTATGCTTAATTTGCTTAAAGGGACGTGCGGGTCTTTTGCGTGCCCTTGACTTTTCCCCGAATCGGTTCTATAATCATTGCATATAAAAAAGAGTCTGAAGGAGGGTTAATCCATGCAGCTTCTTGTTATCACGATCGACGATTGCGATGAATTTCTTGCAACGCTTGAAGGGCTTCGTGCACACGGAATGAACGGCATCGTTTTTCAGTCCACAAGCCTTAAACACGCATTGCTGAACAGCAACGTTGACGCACCGCCGATTTTCGGTCGAGTCAGCAAAATCATGAGCCATGATTTTGAATCCAGTCACACTGCGTTTTTGCTGCTGAACGATGATCAACTTGAGCATGCAAAGCGCGTTATCCGCCGCAACACGCACGGATTGGGCAAAAAAGGCGTCATGTTCACGCTGCCCGTGCTTTCGTTCGAAGGAATCGATGCGGAATAACGCACGCGGAACGATAATCGAAAATCGACTTAAGTAAATATAAAACGGAAACCGCCGTTCGGCGGCATTCCGAAGAATAAGCGCGCTGAAAGATACCGACGGCGTGTTCATTGGTGCGCGGCAGAAAAGCGGCGCACGTTCCACCGCGCCGGTGTGCGCGAAATTTGTCGAAAATTCGCACCGCCGGATAAAAGGCGGAATTCGAACTGAAAGGAAAAACAACATGAAAATTCTGCTGATTCTTGCAATCGCAATGGCGGGCGGCCTTGCCCTGTCCCGCCTTATGAAGCTGCTCAACCTGCCCAATGTCACGGGCTATCTTATTGCAGGCATTCTGATAGGTCCCTTTGTGCTGAAACTTGTCACAAACGGCGATATCAAAAGCGCAAAGATTATCACAACCACCGCATTGGGTTTCATTGCTTTTTCGATCGGCGGCGAATTTAAGCTGTCATTGCTGAAAAAACTCGGCGGCAAGATTGTCGTTATCACCGTTGTTCAGGCTGTTATGACCGTGCTGCTCGTGCTGCTTGCGCTTTTGCTTGTGCCGGGTGAATACCGCGTTCCCCGTGCGCTGCTTCTCGGTGCAATTGCGGCTGCAACGGCACCTGCCGCAACACTGCTTGTTGTTCGCCAATACAAGGCAAAGGGCCCCGTTACGGACACGCTCCTGCCCGTTACGGCGTTTGATGATGCGGTCGGCCTGATGATCTTCTCCCTCTGCTTTGCACTTGCACAGGCATTTGCCTCCGGCGATGCGCTGACGGTTCAGGCAATCGTGCTTGATCCGCTGCGCGAAATCGGCCTTTCCCTGCTTACGGGCGGCGTTATGGGTGCCGTGCTTGCGTTTGTAATGCGCTTTTTCAAGTCCAAAGCAAACCGTCTCTGCCTGATGCTTGCGGCGGTTTTTGCCTGCGTTGCACTTTCGGAAATGTGGGAGCTTTCTTCACTGCTGACCTGCATGATGCTTGGCGCGGTGTTTGCAAACATGCGCAGCGACTCTGTCATTGCGATGGAGCTTTGCGAGGGCTGGACGCCTGCATTATACATGCTTTTCTTCGTGCTTTCGGGTGCGGAGCTTGATTTTTCAATCCTGCTGACGGTCGGGATTCCGGGCGTTATCTATATCATTGCACGTTCCGCCGGCAAGTATTTCGGCGCGTTCACCGGAGCGGCAATGTCCCATGCCGATCCAAAGGTGCGCAAATACCTCGGCGTTACGCTGCTTCCGCAGGCAGGTGTTGCAATCGGCATGGCGCAGATGGTTGCCGCAAGCGACCTTCCGCAAACGCTTTCCGCGCAGGTTGTGACGGTTGCACTGTTTGCAACACTTGTTTATGAACTTGCGGGCCCCGTGCTGACAAAGCTTGCGCTTGCAAAAGCAGGTGAAATTTCGACTGAAAATCTCGGAAAAAAGAAAAAGACAGCTGCTGCCGCCGAAAGCACTGCGGATGCACCGCAGGCATAAGCCGGGTGAACCGGAAAGCCGAACTGATAAAAGCGCACTTCTATACACCTTTCGGTGTACCGTGCGAGCATCCCTTGCCTCTCCCCTTGGGAGAGGTGGCCGAGCGCAGCGAGTGCCCGAAGGGGAGA
>ENA-OYCP01000012-OYCP01000012.1-human-gut-metagenome-genome-assembly--contig:-NODE-12-length-43903-cov-7.340084_pt1 | contig 43903 bp, 36 predicted proteins | sample MGYA00243454_ERZ652875 | MGnify/ENA primary metagenome ERZ652875 (study PRJEB26926, sample SAMN06164783) | human gut metagenome | biome: ENVO:00009003; feature: ENVO:2100002; material: ENVO:00002003... | reverse complement strand
AGAAGTCCCCCTTGCCGAAGAAGGACACGGACAGGGGCAGGTATTCCTCCACCTGCGCTTCCTTTTCCTCCGGCGAGCCGCAGGGGATGGAACCGACAATGGCGGCGGGGCTCACCGCCGGATTCATCCGTTGGATCTTCGGAGTGGAGAGCGTACCGTTTTCGTAGAAAACCATATCCTTTTCCGCCATTGCCACCAGGTATCTGTGTGCGGAGGAAACCGCGATCTTCATGGCTCCGGCGATCTCCCGAACAGTGGGGGTAGAGGAATACCGCTCAAAGTAGCTTTCGATGTACTCCCGGATGCGGAGCATAAGCTCCTCGCTCTTGCTTCTCATATTGTACTTTTCTCCTATCTGGAACAAATGTTCCTGATAGCTCTATTATACACATAACTCGGAGAAAATCAAGGGGAAAAAAGAAGGTGTGCAATCAGATGCACACCTTCTGCGAAAAATCTTCAATTTTTAACCTGACAGCCCCATAAGAGGGCATTTCAGCGGATGATTACCGTTCGCTGAAGCTCTCCAGCATCCTGAAAAAGCCGTCCACCGCTTCCTGCGGTTCCACAATCCGCATCTTCCCGGCAGAGGCAAACACCCAGCCGTAGAAATTGCTACTGAGATCAACGGTCGCCTCCACAGTGAAGTGGTTATCGTCCACGATCTGCGTGGGAACATCCTCCCCGAAGCGGTCGATGATGCTGTTCATGAGGGCATTCTCGCACAGCAGCGTAACATGGCATGTTTTGCCGGTAAGCATGGAAAACTCCTGTGAGAAATACTCCGTTACGTTAAAGCCCCTCGGCTTTTTTACGGACGATTGCTGGGTGAGTTCCAGACCGTCAATGCGGTCTACCCGGAACTTCGCAATCTGCTGCCTGTGTTCGTGGAAGCCTACGAGGTAGTAGGTATCGTTATTCCAGAGCAGGGCATATGGGGAGACGGAATAGACTTTCCCGCCGTTTCGATGCACGCGCTCCTTGGCGGGAGAGTAATCGAAGTAGCGGAAGGCGATCTTTTTCCGTTCCGCGATGGCGGTCTGGATACGGTCTACGCTGATGTAGACGCTTTCGTTGACGGCTTTTACGCGGCTGTCAATGTACAGATGCCGTTCCAGCAGTGCGGCGTCTCCGGGAGCGACAAAGGTCGTCAGCCGCTTGACCAGCTCCTTGCTTTTTCCCGGCGTGATGAACCGAGCAGATTGTACCGCGTCAATGAGGAGCTTAACCTCCGGGGCTTCAAAGTGCCGGGTTGCCACATGGTAGAGGTTCTGCACTCTGCGTTCTTTGACTATATCCACGCCGAACTCCACAAGCTGTTCAATGTCGCTGCGGAGCGTTCGCGGGTCGGCGGTGATGCCGTGTTCCTTCAATTGGGCGGAGATATCCGCAAGGGAGACCGGGTGCGCTTCGTCCGTGGCCTCCCAGAAGTATTTGAACAGGATGAGCGTGCGGTTTGTAAGTGCCATATTTTCCTCCTTTGCTGGAGCTTGTTCCTGTAAATTATAGGTCAGCTGCAATGAAGTGGATTGATGTCCATATTGTCTCCAGCAGTGGAAGGTCTTTCCCATAACTTATTTGCTGGCTCTATAATACAGTAACCGATGTTCCAATGGACTCCAAGAGAAGATTAAGCGGACGATCGCAGAAAAGACAGAATATCTGACCAAACGGCATCGGATTATTGTGGAAGGACTTTGACCGGATCGCCAAAGGATGCACATACCAGTGTCCTGACCATCATAAGTATTTATACCAAAATCTGTCCAGCAGATACCCAAGCAGCAGGCCAAGCAAAGACGATGAAAAAACCACAAGCAAGGTGTTCCAATTTGAAAATTCTGCGGGCAAATTCGGCGCGATAATCGAAAATGACGCAAAATCGGCTGACCCTGAAATATAAAAGCAAAGTAGGAGATATGCTACAACAGGGATGCAGCCTATCGTCACATTTTTAAGCAGCATGATCATGAAATAGAGGAAATTGATTATAATACTAAACTGCAATGCAAGACGCATATATTCCAGCCAGGATAGATGGAACATGATTACTGCAAATGCAATTGTGGGAAAGACCATCAGCAAATAAGCTGAACAAAGCAAAAGCAATTCGCCAACACAAGTTTTGTGGTATTTTGTGCAGGCACGAAGCGCTTCACACCCGTCACCTTCTACCCAGACATGGAGATATCCCATCGGCCAAAGCAGTCCACATAATGGAATAAACACTTGAGTCATATAAATAAAAGTGCTGCGTGCCTCTGAGGAATCAACATAAAAATACTTGAAAGCAGACACGCCCGGCAGCAGGCAGTATGCGATAATGATAGGAATGAAGAACAGGGGCTTACAATTACGCAGAATAATGCGTAACAATTTCAAGCGCAGCCTCATCGTATCCCCCTTATTATATTTATATATCCATCTTCAAGTGTCGGTTGAATCGATTTGCCGGGTTGTTCTTCATTGGAAAGCACACGCAGGTATGCTTCCCCATCAATTTGCTCCCTGCGCAGGATGTAGTATGGAGAAGTCAGTTCTTTCTGCCTTTTCTCTGAAACATGCCACACATGCTTCGTTGCAGCCTTCCGTATATTTTCCGGCGTGTCCTGGCAAATATTTTTCCCGTGTGACAGTATGATTATATGGTCGCAAAGAGCTTCAACATCCTCCACGATATGTGTTGAAATCAAAATCGTGCAGTCCTCTCGGTGTTGAGAAATCAGATTTTTGAAGCGCAGTCTTTCTTCAGGATCAAGTCCGGCGGTAGGTTCATCAACAAGGATTAGTTCGGGATTCCCAAGCAGGGCTTGTGCAACACCAAGCCGTCGGATCATTCCACCAGACAGTGTTTTTACCTTATCAGAATGGCGCTCCCAAAGATTTACATCTTCCAGGCAGTCATGTATGTCCTTTCCTTGGCGATTGGAGGGTATTCCTTTCAATTCAGCAAAATACTCCAGAACCTCATAAACCGTGAGTTCCCGAAATGCTCCAAATTTTTGAGGAAGATACCCCACGTTGGAAGGTGTAATGATTCTTCCATTATAACGGTAAATTCCTGCAATGCACCGCATAAATGTTGTTTTCCCGGAACCGTTTGGGCCAAGCAAGCCATAAACTCCATGCGTTAGCTGAACAGAAATATTATCAAGAACGGTTTTCTTACCGAAGCTCTTGGAAAGGTTATCAACTGTTAGCATTCTTATTCCCCCAATCTATAAAGAAATTCTATTTGGTTGCATTCTGGAGCCGATTTTTTCAGATACTGATAAACTGTTTTCAAGACGAAGTCTTCTCCTAACAGGTTGGCTTTATAGCTGAACAGTTCAGAAAAGAGATTGCTGGCTTCTATGTACTCTGACCATTCCTCCAAATCTTCTATTTCATTGGCAGAATCATATCGAGTAAGAATTTCAATGCTCGACCACGGGATTTCAGCAGCCTCACGGCTGCCGCCAAAAATCAGATAATCCGAGAACACGTTATACAGCAGCATTGTGCTTTTCTCCTTGGGCATCGTTGCAAGTAAATGCTGTTTGCAAAGAGAATCTGCCGTAACCGACCAGTCTGCCGTTATAATATGATCGCTGAATTCGACATATCCTTCCTGACCAGAGTTGGCAGCCATAATTGTTACCGGCTGCATGAAAATGGTCTTTCCAATCAGGTCGAATGCTGCTGTTTCACCAACTTGATCGGCGAGTCTTTTCCAAGCCTCCTGATATCCGCTGATTTTGATACTCCGGGCACCGATGGGGCTATACCAGCATACGATACCCTCTTTCTCTTCGGGAACAATCATTCCTCCGTATAACGACACCGCATCAGCATTTCCAGAGAAGGTATTATCGTCGGTCTTGGGGAGATTAGATGCTACAGCCATGTTTGAATCTACATAAACTTCATAGTCTGTGGGGTCAAGATCAGTATTCACGACTATTTGCCCAGCTTCATAAAATTTCACAAAGCCGGGAACGGGGTAATACGGCAAATAGCCCGGCAGCGCAATGCCTTGATAATTGGAAAAATACTTTCCTGCACTTCCGGAATAGGAAAAGTTCAGTTCTTTCGTTCCCATAGGCGCATATACTGTAACATAATCGCCATTTTGGTCGAAATTCAACTTGTCTCCGTTTCTGTCTTTAATGGAGTTTATAACATAACCATGGTATAAGGTAAAACGATATTCGTTCCGGTCGTTCTCTTTTAACTCAATACGAACAGTTGCCTTCGTATTGTTCCGAACAGTAAGCTCAATACAATATTTTGAAACATGAAAATCAGCCGGCAGTTCTTGCTGCTCAGGATATTTTTGGCGGTAAGTGAATTCATGTTGCAATGTCCCATAGGGTCTGTAATCTTTTCGTATAATGCTATCATTGCTGCGGCAAACGAACCGCACGCCGCAAAGGAAAGAAAGAACAATAAGAACAGAAGCCATCATATAGGTTTTTCTATTTCGTTTGGCTGTTGCGAAAACTATAGCCGCAGTCAATAACAGAATCCAGAATGCTGCAAGAACCCAACGATATGCTTCAATAGATGCCCCATATATGTCGTCTGCGACCCAACTTGTATTTGGAGCAAGAATAGAAAACCAATCGAAAAACGTCAATACCGGATATCCTAATATCGATTCGCTTGCAAATATCCCTGAGGGAACAGGACTACAAACCAGCGCAGAAACAATGATTATGCAGTATGCGACTTCACGAACAGTTTTTTGTGACAAGAGCGCCCCAACTAATATGGCAATTACTCCGGGCAAGAAGAAGTCAATAAAGATGCTGGGAATGGAATTAAGGAAGAACGCTGGGTAGTGAATCTGCAATTGTGCATATTTTCCGAGTATCCAACCAAAGATGTTGATGCTCCAGATCAACAGCAGCGAGATCAAAACCAGACTTTGAGAGCAAAGAAGTTTCGACCTTGAAGAAGGAATAATTTCTAATGCCTCTTGTAAGGCAGATGTCCGGGGCAGGTTGGTGTATTCGTAACTTAAGAAGGAAAATACTATGTAGCCGACGATGCCGAGCTTCAAGCTGGCCACATGGAATTCTGCCAAATAATTGGAAGCATTGAAAAATCGCATCAGGAAGAAATTGGATAGCAGAAAAAGGACGGCACAAATCGCCAAATAGATAATGGAGCGAAAAAAGATTTTTATAGAAACGCTCATAGAGATGCGCATATAATCCCTCCCTATAAGAAAACGGAATTTATCCAAAAGGGCAGGGGGTAAGCCAAGAGATTATCCCCCGCCCTCAGGGTTCAGTATAAATAAGTTCATCGTATGTTAGTTCGTTAGTTCATGCCCCGTTTACCCCCTGCTTTTAGGGTTCAGTAAGCATGTCAGTCCGTTACGGTCAGCGTTCCGGATGCGCTGCATCCGCCAGATGGCAAACCAGGAACCCAAAGTTTTGCTCTGCAAAGGTAGACATAGTCGCTGTGTCCCCAAGTCCCGGTGTTTCCTGAAGCCGCAGGAGCTAAAGTGAAAGTACCATAGTTACTCCAACCGCTCCCGGAAGACAATTGCAAAGCAGCACTTACGTTATGCTGAGATGACGCACTATTGGTAGCGGAAACTTTTGCGTGATGGCACGAGAGGCTGCCGGAAGTAGCCTCATTCTGCGTAGTTTTCAAAGTCACACTCTCACTACCACTATAGGTCATCGCTGCAACAGATAGGCAAAAAACCAAAACCAGCACAACAGGAATTGCACGTAGAATTGTAGGTAGAATCTTTTTCATCATTTTCACCTCCTCTATCCTTTGTGGTTTGCTTCTATTCTGAACACATAATAGAAAAGCGCACAAGCCGAAAAGAAGCTGTCCGACTCATGCGCACAAGATTACACCCCTGATACGACCTCTCCAGAATTGGGAGCCGCACCAATAGCGCCAATATGCAAAGCCGAAGCCTGTGTCGCAGGGTCGATACATGGTGTTACCTCCAATCGTTGTAGATAGACGCTTTCACATCTTCATGAATAGTATACCATATCCTAAAGGCAGTCTCAACGTCTTGATCGCTCACTTTGGGACATTTTCTTGTAAATGTGGCATAAGAACCGAGATAAATTCTCTCTTTAATAAGAGGGGGAGCAAACGCAGGAAATCAAATAGCCACAGCCGCAGAGAGTTTCTGCGTTTTTTTTACGCCCATTTTCAAAATAAGTTGTTCGCGTATTTGGAAAAACACGCTTGCCCGGCGTTGTAGGCAGCAGAGGGAAAATTGCAAAGTTGCTGTGGAGAGAGTACGTGGAAGTCTCAGAGCAAACCAACAGAGGGAACGGAGGCCGTCCTCCCTACGGAACGCCTTCCTTTGCTTTCGCCGGCAACCCGTTTCCATGACTCCAGCCTTCAAATCCCGTTTCACCAGCAATGCCACGTTTGTCGTGGATATTCTTTCGCAGAAGATTCATCAGCGATTCGTGATTCAGGGTGACGAAATACTTACTCAGATTCACTGGTACTGCGCTGGCACCACGGTCACATTTTTGGGAATGGCTCCTTAAACGCAGAATCAGATAAAAAATACAGATCTTGCGTTTTTATATGGTGCAGGCGCTGACTAAACATTGGCTGAATAAGCCCCACCGCTCGAGGCGGCTTTGCTTTTCTATTTACGCGCAACATTGCCCATCATTCGCAATGCCCACTTATAAGGAAAATATATTTGCATATAATGAAATTTATACACTTGCGGCGTTGACAGATATTGCCACAATTGTGCACAATAATGGCATGAGAAGGATAGCATATTCGCTGAACATAGGTATTATTTGACTATGCAGGACGGTTCTTCGCATACTGTTTTCCAAATTAGGGGAGCGCATAAATATACATTATGCAGTTATACGCTGAGCCGTAAGGACGGACTGCCTGCACGGAGCATATCAATGAGGGAAAGTACAATGAGAGAACAAGAACTGGAAGTCGTCAAGACAGCATACTTTTGGGAGGACCAAATCGTTCACCAGACACAGGAGTTGCAGCGTGTGAATGGAGATAAGCCTGCCCGTCCCGCTCAACCGAGAGAACCGCATTTGGAAAAGCACTCCGCACAGAAGATTCCCTACCCGGAAATCAAGCCGATGGTCGATTTGCCGAAGCCTGTGCGGTGGAAGCTATCCACGTTGCCGTCCGCTGCTTTCTGAATAACTGCGTAGGGCAGCAGACGCGCATTTTCAACATTAGCTGTCATCGGTCTTTCCTCCCATCAATTCTTTCAGAAGTTTCAGCGTTGCGGTTCTGCGATAAGCGACGGAGCTTCGTACCATGTTCAGCAGTTCCGCGATCTCCATATCCGTCATTTCAAGGAAATATGAAAGCAGGATAATGTTGCGCTTCTCTGCTGGCAAGGATGTAATCGCTTCTGCCAGCTCGTCGCTGGCGATCTGGACGATATAGCCGAGAACGTCAAACGTCCGATCCTCGGCAAAGTAATCATCACAAACCGAAAGCTGCTCCATGACCTCAACCGGAAGTTCCGAAAAGCTGATCTCCCGGCTTCTTCTCCGTGCCAACTCGTCAAGGTAGTCCCTTGCTTCATTCCGCAGTACCTTTTTGCAAAACGCATCAAAGGTGTGCCGTATGTGTTCTTCGTGCGAACGAGGTTCCATTTTCTCACCTCCCTTCGCAACCGCAAAGGCGGGTAATAATTCTTTTCCCCTTTCGCCACTACTACGGTGACAGGTGGCCGTATTTCCAAATATGGCGAAAAAAGATGAAAAGATTTATGAAAACGCCGTGCTCTGAACTATTGAGCCAATCACACTTAACCTTTTCTTGTTCGTAGAACAGGAAATAATAGAGAGCGGAGAACTGCTTGAAATAACAAAAGGCATCCAAGCGAAAAATACGCTTGGATGCCTTGCAGTCAAAGATTTGTTTGGTGATTTCTTGAAAACGCTTATATCTAACAGCGTTCTAAGGTGAAACTACTTTACTTTCTCCAGATAGATTTTCCCATAACCCGACAAGATCACCTGATGTGAAATAATCAAACCCAGCGTTTTCAGACTGCAACCTTCCGCTTTTTGTTGCGAAAGACAGGTAGTTAATCTCATAAGATGTTCCATCTGCTAAATAAAAAGTAAATACAACACTTCCAAGAGTATCAGCAGATGCACAATCTTTTTCTTGAACGGAAAGCTCGGAAAAAGATTTATATAAAGAATCGATCTCCGTTTCTTTGTTGACCGTCTTTTTCTGCGCGTCGGATTCCCCGTCTTTATAGATCACTTCGATTTTTGTAACATCCGATGCAGCAAAAGGGAAAACAATATGCGCTTTCTTTCCGCACCCCACTAACCCTATCAACAACGATATAAGCAGGCAAAACGCTAATATCTTTTTCATGTATCGCGCCTCCGTTAATTGCTGGGTACAAAACAGGTTCTTGATCCAATCAAGTCGCCATCCAATGTAACATAGCTATATCAAGACCCTCAGTAATTATGCGTACCCGCGCCTTGGAATGAACTTTGTAATCTGAAATCCATGTATCCATAAAAATACAAATATAAAAACAAGCACAGCCGCCAGTATAATTATCAAAACTTTAACTCTTTTCTTTTTCATGAGCTTTTCTCCTTCTGTTTCTCCACCACTTTAGGCAATGACCTCGTTGTCGGCATCTCATTGATCGTTTTGTTCTTCCCTTTTATGTTCCTTATAGCAAGACCAATGAAGAAACCTGCTACAATACCGATGAAATTGCAGATCAAATCATCAACATCAAGGCTTCTGCCGAAAATCATTTGTAAGAGTTCCGCTATGGACGGAACAACAACAGCTACTGCATAGATGTTCTTTTTATTAACCTTTTCCGTAACAAAGGGTAGAAAGAATCCCAATGGTAAAAGCATAGCAACGTTGCCAATCAACATTGTTTTTACCCAGCTTCCGATAACAATCTCGCCCGATAATGCTTTTATTATTGTTGGTACTAAATTGAAACCTCCAAAGCTGAAAATTGACGGTATCTCATTCCACCAACCGAGAAAAATGCCGTCATAAATATTCAACCAAAAGTTTACCGGCAGAACAACAAGACTTATCAAACCCGTTAAATAACAGACAAAAAGAAACTTTATAGTTTCATTCAACAATCGTATCGGACGATCCTTGCGTTTCCCTTTAATGAATCTTACTACAGCATAAACAATTCCCGCAATCAAACTAATGGGCAATGCTTGCAGAAAGTATCCCCAAACGGAAGCATCGTTCATTTGGAATCTTAGCCAACCAATCATAATATACTCCTTTAAGGTGACATTGGCGGCATTAGCGATTGCCGCCAATGTCATCATGAAACAATCAAAGATTAAACATAGGTATCATCAATAATGATGGAACCACTAATATCCATACTGCTCGCAGGATTTGAGTTCGAATTGTTAAAGAACCTAAAGTAGTAAAACTTGTTGGTATCGAGATTATAACACTTAAGCTGTGTCGTATACTCTGCGGTTGTAAAGTTAATCGTTGCGGCGGTAACCAGAGTGCCTGTATCGCTCGCGGTTTTCTTTTCATATACATAAATGATCAGTTCTCTATTTTTGTTCGTTGTTGTACCTGAGCGTTCCAAATCGAACTTAAGGTATATTTCGCCCGTGCTTGTGGCAAAATAGTACTTCGTATAGCTCCCTCTATTAGCAGCCAAGTCGATCAGTGTTGCCGTGTATTGCCCGCTCCCGCCCAGATTGTAGAACAATGTTGGCGGATTAGGCGCCCGATACTCCAAGCTATCTCCGCCAATGATCACTTCGTTGACTGGGAGTTCGGATTCGGACGCGAAAGCGGTTGTGGAAAAAACGCTGGCGATCATCACGACCGCAAGAAGTAGAGATAAGTATTTCTTGACCTTCATTTGAATAATCCTCCTTGTTGTCAGGTAATATCAAACAGGATGAATTTATCCTGGTTTTGATTTAAGTAGTCGTACACGTTCACATTATTTCTGCTGTTTGTATGTCCGCAGAAATAAGCTGTCGATGAATCCTTCTCGGATATAATGATAGTGTGGTAAGCCGTCCCGGTCGTCTTATCTGCGAGCTGAACCGGATCGCCTACGGCACAGGAACTTACAAGCGCTGATATTGTCGTCTTCGTTGTTTTTGTCCCAATGCTACTGAAATAGGCATTAAAATCAGAAACGCGAATCCAAGATGTAGTTACTGCATATCTGCGAACCCACAATATTGTATTGATATAAATGCAATACCAATTTGTGGTTGAATCATGTATTCCGACATTTACGCTTGATCCGTTCATACTAAGCCCACCCCAATAAACACACTGCGAAACGAAGTTTGCACAATCTGCCGAATAATGGGGATATGCCGAATTGTAACTATCAGCATATTGTTTTGCATAGGATGCAGCCTGAGAGCCAGAATATCCCGAAACCTTCATCGGTTCTCCATAGATCTTGCTCAATACTTCTTTTTCTTCATTCTCGCGAATAATATCAGAAATCGTTTTCGACAAAAATGAAGTTGAAAGTTCAAAAGTGACTTCGTCGTTGCCGACGTTAGCCCTTACACAGTCATTTGAACGAGTGATTGCATTGATAATGTCTTCCTTGTAACTATCATCTGCTTCCCGGCAGAACAAATAGTCTTCATAGGTAACTTTATATTCTGCCATGTAAGCATGGATCAAATCGTAATGTGGATGCTCGCACAGTTTTTGATCGGAATGATTCAAAAGCTGGTTTACAACATAGTCATAGTACGAATCTGTACCGGGTACAATTTTTGAACCCGCAATAGAAGCATAGTCAATAAGCTCTTGTTGGATTTCTCCCAACGTAACATCATAGGTCTTGTCTCTTTCCTCGGCAAGCACCATTGTGGGAAGTAATGAAAGCATTATCATCATAATTGCCAACAATACAGAAATAGTTTTTTTCATTTCTATGACCTCCGTTTCTGTTCATTCTTGTTTCGAGTAACCGTATTGCTTTCGAGAAGCTCAATCATAGCGGCATCACCTTCCTAATCAACCGTAGTCCTTGTATTTATTACAACGATACCCCCGATAAACAGGTTGCATCATTTCCTTCAGGAGCATTTGCGCCTATTCAAAGACCCCCTCTACTGTATAAACGCATAACGGCGGCAAACAGGTTACAAGATTTTCAAAAATATTTTTTATTCAGCATCACCCCTTAAATCTGCATCAAGCCATATCGTATCCGGCTTTACTTTCACGCAGAATATCCTTGCAGCATCTTCCGTGCATTTTGCCTGATGGAACTTGAAAAGCAGAGCATCGTCGGCTGCCTTGCCGAGGATTTCAATTTTTCCTCTTGGATGGCTCATAACAAACCTAACGGACTTTCCTATGCCGTTCTGCACATTTTTTGCTCTGTCAACAATCTGCACAGCCTCCGTGAGCGGAACTTGAAACATTTTTCTGATGCCTTTGACCGGTCTGCATTGAAAAATATAATAAGGATCAACACCTATTGCTGTAAGTTTGCGAAGCAGCGTTCCCAATACCGCCACATCATCATTGACGCCACGCAGCAGAACCGTTTGATTTCGCAGATGCACTCCTGCCTCTCGAAGCGTCTTGACTGCAAGCGCGGCATCTTTTGTCACTTCACGAGGATGGTTAAACTGCGTTACAACATAGACCGTTTTCTTGATGGTGCAGCGGACAAAAATATCAAACAGTTCGTTGTCATCATAAATACGCTTTGGCAGCACCACCGGAACACGAGAACCGAGCCGGATAAGATCAAGCGTTTTAATCTCGCATAATTCTTCCAAATAGCGCCGTATGATACGATTCGGATTCATCAGCGCGTCACCGCCCGACAGCAGAACGTTGGTTATTTCCGGGTGTGCGCGGACATATTCGACGGTTTGACTGACCTGCTTGTTGAGTTCTGTCTCAGACGCGCCAACCATCCGCTTGCGGAAGCAATGCCTGCAATATGCGGCGCAGACATTCGTGGAAAGAACAAGCGCAGTCTGCTTGTACTTATGCTGAATGCCGTCTCTGACGGTATTGTCGTTCTCACCGCTTGTATCATAGGAGCCGGAGGCGTCCAACTCGGCCGCAGACGGAATACACATCCTTCTTATCGGGTCGTTTGGGTCATTCGGATCAATCAGCGATAAGTAATACGGAGTGATCCGCATGGGGAATCTGTCGGCAGCCTCGGCTATTACCGATCTCTCGCTATCGTCAAGCGTTACATACTTTTCCAAGGCAGAAACGGTTTCAATATAATGCCTATTATCAATAAAACCGTTTCTGCCCCCTCCTGCTATCTGTGTCCAATGCTTTATCCTCATTTACATTCATCCCTTTTCAAAGCAGTTATATAATGCAAACGCGTCACAGCCACAAACAGGTTACAACTCATGCAGAGATTTTTCCCGAGTTGAAATACAGAGCTATTTATAGTATAATCGCTACTATAGTTAATCTACTGTAAAAAGCAAAGGAGCCCTCTATGAAAGGACGATTTGATTTCCTGATCCTGCATCTTTTGAGCAAGGAAGAAATGTACGGTTTTCAGATCATTAAAAGATTTGCTGAAAACTGCGCCGAGGATGAGTTTGAATTAAAAACCGGCACTTTATATCCCTTGTTGGCGGCAATGGAGGATAGAGGTTTTTTGTCATCGAGAACCGCTTCTTTGTCCGGCAGAGAACGCAAGTTTTACAGGACAACCGAACAGGGAAAAGAATATCTGTTGCAGCAGACGGAAAGATGGTATAAGTGGGAAGCCTTTACCAACAAAATACTTGAACGCTAATTTGTAACCTGTTTTGAGCTTTCAAACGTTTATATGTTGAAAGCTCATAGCGGGACTGAAAGGAGATCTTATGCTCGCACTTTACATGAGCTTCATAGATGACGAATCACATCGCCGTCTATTTGAAAAGATATACATAGAATACAGGGATCCGATGTTTTTCATGGCACGATCCGTGCTTGGAAACGATTCCGACGCTGAAGATATTGTTCATGATGTCTTCCTCAAAATTGCGAAAAAGCACATGGCAAGGATCAGCAGGATAAAGAATGATACCGATTTAAGGAACTATCTGCTGACCGCTACAAAACATACTGCATTGGATCATTTGCGCAAGCATCGATGGGAGCGGATAAGTGCGGACGCTGAAATCGAAGCCAATACTCCCGACACGATTGTATTAACGAACGATGCCTTTGTTGAAAAGATCTGCAACAACATTGAATATGAGCGGATCCTGTCGGCAATCGTATCTATGAAAGATATTTACAAAGAAGTTATGTATTATCATTTTGTGATGGATTTATCCATACCGGAGGTAGCAAAGATGTTGAATTGCAAGGTTTCTACTGTAAAGCAAAGGCTTGTGCGAGGCAAGAAGCTGCTTTATGCGCAGTTATTTGGAGGAGAAAGCAATGATAGCAGAGAATAATTTTAACAGGGCGCTCCGTGAAGCCGTTTCAAGCGAGCTTTCTGATGCCATTTTACACGAGGCAAAGAATCCGCATACATTTTCGGATGACTTTCTCCGCAAGATGGATAAGCTCACAAAGGCAGAGCAAAGCAGATTTTGGAGAATGACAAGCACGGTGCCGAAAAGAATAGCTGTAATCATGGCTTCGCTTTTGATAATCACGCTGACAGCTTGCAGCATACCATCGGTGCGGGCGGCAGTTGTAGGATTCATCAAAGAAACCTACGATAATTGTATTCGTCTTTTTACGGGTGGTGTTGGAAGCAATAACATCTCAGATCAATACGGTATTACCGAATTGCCCGATGGGTTTGCTGAAATAGGCAGAAAAGAAAGTGATGCAAGGTGTATAGTGTGTTATCAAAATGAGAAAGGCGATCAGATTGTTTTGACGCAGAGCATAACCGAGGATCACTCCATTTTCCTTGATAACGAAAATGGGGAACTCTCCGAGATCACTCTGTCAGACATGAATATTTCGGTTTATAAATCTGATGATTGTACGGTTGGTATATGGCTGCAAGATGAATATGCTTTCCATCTTACCGTTTATGGGGACTATGACATGGACTTTATAATGAAACTGGTTGGTGCCGTTAAAAGACAGTAAAACCGAGGAGTAATAATAAACGGAGTGATGCTGCAAGTTGTCAACTTGCAGCATCACTCCGTTTCCAAGACATCGCTATTCTTGCTATAAAAAAGCCGATGACAGCTCCCGCGAGGTTTAATATGATGTCATCCACGTCAAAACAGCCTCTTATTGTTAGAACTTGAATTGTCTCAATGGATAGCAGAACCACAAAAGTAAACAAGATAAACTTGATGAACACCCTGTATTTCTCAAACAGTCTCGGAATGAAATAACCAAACGGCATGAATAAAGCGAAGTTCCCCAAAAGACTGATAATCTCATGAGGTATCAGATACGGATTTGTTCTATGAACAATTATATAGACGCTGCCGTAAATTGTTCTGAAAGGAACGAGATTTATGCTCATTTTCACCTGTTCCCAGTATGGCTCATCACCAATATTAAATCTTTTTCTCACGAAGAGTACAAGAAATAACGCTATACAGTATGCTCCAAATAGCAACCGAAGGATTATACCACTGTTAATGCTTTTATACTTTTTATTATGGCACATATCTTTTCCTGGGGGCAACGACTTCCCCGTATGTATTATATAAGGTTACATTTCCTGCGTTTGATGGGAAGACAAGTATAAACGGATCATCCTCATTCAGCGATATAGTATTCACATGATCGCCATCGTCTATCTCTGCCTTGCAGATTTTCTGTTTGTTCATGGAGGCGTAAATTTGGCTATTATTATCTTCAAAAACGAATTGCACACATTCGCTGCTTATTTCGCTTATCGTACCGCCAATCCTGAAAAAAAACCCTTTTGATAATCCTTTGTGCTTGCAGTAAATCGAATAGAAATGACTGCTTCTGTCGGCAGGAAAAAACAGCATGGCCGAGACATCATCATTCGTGGCTTGAATGCTTTGCCAGCTTTCATCAATATTATGAAACGCACGCGCCTCTGCTTCGGTCTTTTCTTTTGAAACACCCATAAGATGCTTCATCAAGCAAAAAGACAACGATACTATTATCACAGCAAACACTGATAGAGTAATTATAATAGCTCTTATAATGCTCCGGCTCTTCTTATTCATATTCTCACTTACCTGTAAAGCTTCTTTCTTGTGGAGCTATGGAAATTGATTCCATAGCCCCACAAACATTTGTGGTTAATAATAGATCCCTGGTACATCAATCTCAATTTGCCATTGTTTGTCACAGCGTGAAAGACTAACTCCCGCAGCTACACCGCTGGAACCACCTTGGAAGGAAATACTGCCTACTGTTGATTGATAAGTGTGGATATAAGTCAATCGAATGTTTGTTTCTTTTCCCTTATAGGTACTGTATGTCTTTTGAAGCTTTGCATAACAGTCAATATAGTCGGCAAAATATGCCCCTTTAGTTTCGTTGAATTGCCAACAATATCCGCAATAAGTATCCGACTGTGCCCTACTAAACGAGATATTCCCTTGATTATATTGATATGCTCCGGATATGCTTCTGTCGGTGTTTTTGAGTTCACCACCGCCGCCCCATGTAATAGCAAGAAAATCATATCCAGCAGCAGGACCGTTTATGCCTCCAGAGTATACACCGTTTTCCCAATCTGCGGTTCCATAGGCGTAATAGTTTCGACTTGAATCTTTATAAACTACAAGGAAAATGGACAGCTTTCCGCCCTGATGAGTTTCTCCATCCTCACCAACCCATGTGTTTCCTTTCAGTTTAAGATCAGATTTATACTGTAAAGCTTCGGTTACTATCATTAGCCTACTATTATAGACTTCGCCTCTGTCATTCAGAGTGTCGATAACATATACTGTCTGTTTGGTTGCGGATACAACTTCATATCCGTTTTTTTCTTGAACGTCAGCATAGTGTTTTGCAACTCTCTCAATGTCAATTACAGAAAGTGCTTCCTTGCCAGTTTTGGTTTCCTGCTCTGAATAATAATCAGCTGATGTCTCGCGATTACTTTCCTCGGCAAACGCAACAATACCAAATTGCATAACGAGAACGAGCGCAAGGAGTAAAGAAAGTATACGTTTTTTCATGGTGTGGTCTCCTTTCTTTTTTACGGTTAATGTTTGATTACAGCACTTCCATTTAGTGAAGATGGATGAGCGCGAAAACAGACAGCATAGTTGTGCGATTGAACGAGGTTGTAAAAGTTCATACTCCCAGTCTTTCCGCTTGTTCTAACGTCATTAACTGTGAATTCTACAACCAATTTGTCTTGGGTCAAGTCATATAAACCAATGTAAAATGTTGTAGTGCTTGTGTCGGCTCTAACACTGTAATCAACGTATATTTTGCCGTCACCATTGGGATGGTAATAATAGTTCGTATACAACCAGTGCTTTCCAACGACTTGTAGATCTGCCGTATAGCTTTTCTGTGCCAGACTCCAATAACTTGTCGGCAAGGATGTTGACCGCGTTTCTTCGGAAGAACCGATACGTACAGCGTCGGTGTTACCAAAGAATACTTCTGTGGTTTCTACCGATTCGGCTGCAGGCAATGCCTTGTTCGCTTCGGAGGCAAATGCCGTTGTGTTTACAGCAAAAATCAATGCCAGTGTTAGTATTGTTGAGATTAGTTTTTTCATGATGTTTCTCCTTTCAGATAGCAAACAGTTTCTGTCGTGAAGCAGGCATTCTCATTTGTCTGCATTATTCAATTAAAGAATCCAAATAAGCACCATCCCCTTCCTGCGCGGATGTTTGGTGATGTCTTTAATATGTCTTTGTCATGGTCTGCGTGATGGTATCAGCAGCGCCTCCCGAACCAGAAATCACATAAACAACCGTGATGCGATATGTCCCGTGATTGCTTAACTGGAATGTATGGGTTCCGTCGTATAAATAATCATATACAACATCGACCCATTGATTATTGGGCTGTCCAATATCAACGCGCGTCCAAAACAGCCCCAGCGTTTTCTTCTCAACATAAGTTGTGATCTCGCCTTTAGTCGTTTTTCCTCTAATTCCTTGAAATTGATTATCCACGGTCAACAGTCCGCTTTCAGAAATGGACGCAACGCTGCTTGCCATTACGGTATTGTTATACCGTGTTTCATACGGTGAGGCAGCCATTGCCGCCGTTGATGCCGATGCCATCATCAAGACAGCGATCAGTAGGCATAATATGCTTTTCCTTCTTTTGAACATAGTTCTTTTCTCCTTTCAGTTGATTGTTTCCTAAAGACAGCAACAGGTCAAGTTACTGTTCTATTTAATAAACGATTATCGCAGGGAAACAGGTTACAACTTAATAAACTTTTTTCTTTTTTCTTTCCGTTTGGAAAAATGGAGGGTCTTTACCGTAGTAGTGGTAGAGAAAGAGATACCGTGGCAAGCAAGGTCTTTTGGAGCCAAAAGACACCAGGCGGAGACTCTGACGAGTCCCCGCCTTTTGCTTGATGGGGCGTTCCCCATACCCCCTGTAACACAGATTTCATCTGTGGCTGCGCGATGTGCCATCGCTATTTTTCCTCGCGCTGCCGCTCGGCAGTCTGCCGGTTCTGTTCGTCCAGCCCCAGCAGATAGGCGGCGTTCGCCTTGTGGATCAGCAGCTCCCGCATCTGCTCCTGCGCCCGGTGGTACTCGGCGTAGGCCGCCTTTTTCTCTGCCAGCAGCCTTGCAAATTCCTCGTTCAGGCTCCTGACCGTGGGCAGCTTTTTCAGGCCGAACGCATCAAAGGCTTTCTTCGCCGCCTTGTGGATGAGGATATCCCCCTCATGCTCCGCAAGGTATTTTTTCGAGTACCCCGCCTTGCGGTAGCCGGTGTAAACGCTGCGCGTCCTGGAATAGTTCATGATGTGCGTCCGCAAAGTCTGTATCTCGCTCATACGCGCTTCCGCCACCTTTATGGCCGCCTTCAAATCATAGAACTGCTTCTCCGCATCGGCGGCGGCATTGACAAGTGCGTCGAAATCGGCAAAGCCCTTTTCCTCCAGATATATCAGCGTCTTTGCCATCTGCTTGAGCTTTACCACCTTCATCGCCTGATCGTAGCGGTAGCCTTTTCCTGCGTTGAGCTTCGCTTCAATCTCGGAGATAAGCGTGGCGCGCTCTTTGCGCTTCGGATATTTTTTCCTGACAAAGGGCTTGTGCGCCCTGCTTCCGGCGAGAATCGCGCGCAGCTCCTGCTCGGAATATCCCTCGCCCAGGGAATCCAGGCGGATGCTCTGTTTCTGGTTTTCGTGCCGCAGCGACAGCCTGCCCTTTCGGGCAACGGAATAGCCGGAAGCCTTCAAAAGCGCCAGCAGCGCGTCGAAGTCCCCAGGCTGCTTTTCAAGCGCCGCGTCTATCGCCATGCGCAGAAGATCGCGGTTGGAGAGCTTGTCGTGACCGCCGCGCCATTTGTTGTAGCTCAGCCCGTGTTTCTGCGGATTCTCCACCACGGACAGCCGGTGCTCGGCGCAGATCAGGTCGGACAGCCTGCGGACGGCGCGGTAGCTGCCGATGAAGTTCTTGAACTTTTTCGTACAGTCCAGCGCCGTGGAGTTCCAGTAGATGTGGTTGTGAATGTGCTTTTTGTCGGTGTGGGTGCAGATGAGAAAAGCGTGCCGGCCCTTTAGGAAGCGCTTGGCAAATTCGTAGCCGATGCGGTTGGCCTCCTCCGGCGTAACCTCTCCGGGCTTAAAGGACTGCCGAACCTGATAGGCGATAACGTCGCTTTCCTGCACCCGTCCGGTCAGCTCCCGGTACTCCCGCTTGGACAGGGCAAATTCGGAAACGGCGGTCTCCGGCTCGCAGGCGAACGCGGAGATCAGCGCGCCGCCCTCAGTCTTATCCGGGTTCATGCCGTACTCCGTCCGGTCGGCAAGGCACTGTGTCAGCGTCTTGCCCTTGTTTAAGTGCATGGGTATGATTCGTGTGGTCGCCATATTCCCTCCATGGAAAAAGGCGCAGGAGAGAGCCTGCGCCTTTTCACATTCCGCATATTCCGTTTATCCGTAGATTCGCTCCTTGAGCAGCATTCTCATGCCGATAAACCGCGCTGTGAGCTTCACCGCCAAATAGTGCAGTCCGTAGGGCGAGAGCAGAAACGCAATGCCCAGACAGATGCAGCCGTTCTGCACGTTGCCGTCCACAAAGTAAAAGAAGCCTGAAAGCAGAAACAGAGCGGAGGCGATGACACAGACCACGGCGGAAGCCTTGAGCGCCAGCGTGAGCGCCCATTCCACGATCCACAAAACCAGCATAAGGGGCGCAAGCAGCAGTTTCAAAATGAATTTCATAGTCGTTTTCCGTCCTTTTTGATTTCATTATACAGAAAGAGCTGCCCTAAAACAAGGATGCCGGCAGCATGGGATTATCGTATATTTCTGCCTGCTCACTGAATGGTGGACAGCTTCATAAGAATTTTGTTGGCAAGTCCCCATAGCTGCTTCTGCTTTTCCAGAATCTCCGCAAGGTCGGTGTCGTAGGCTCTGCCGCTCTCGTTGAGCCGTTTGGCGATCTGATTGATGTTGTTGCTCGTGTAGCGCAGAAGCGAGATCATCTGCTTCAGCTCCGGCAAATCCAGCCTGATCACCAGCCCGTCCAGCGCCATCTTCCGCAGGAACGCCTCCTGATTGGTAACGCCGATCCGCGCCATCTTTTCCTTCAGCAGCCGGTGCTCCTCCTCCGTCAGGCGAACGGAGATGCGGATGCTCCGGCGCATGAACTGCGCGCTCACAGCGACGGCTCCTTTGTCTTTTTGACTGCCTCCGCCGCCGCTTCGGGCGGTCTGTTTTTCAGTCTGCCGAGCACCGAGGGCTTGCGCTCATGCGCCCTTGCGTCCTCCCGCGCCAGCTTGGTAAACAAATCAACCAGCCCGCTGTGGCTGTTCACCGCCAGATAGCAGTTCCGATCCGTCCCCCATGCGTCGGGGTTCTCCGAAACGGGAACGGTCTTTGCCCATTGCTTGTTGTCCGCAGAGAACCGCCCGTCCCAATCCTTCTGCCGGATGGTAATCGCCAGCACATACAAGATGCGCTCATGCCCGAACTGCTCCGCCACCTGCGCGACGGCTTCCCTGTGCAGGACGTTATCGCAATAATGCCCGGAGATCGCTTTCTCGATGGCCTCCTTGCAGGCGGCGCTGGCCTTATTGGAGGCGCGGTAAAGCTCCAGCTCGCCGTTTTCACGGGCGTGCTCGGCGGGAAATCTGTAAACGGGAATATTCTTCATATTGGTGCATCCTTCCTTTCATTAAGCTGTAGTGAAGCGGCTCCGGCAAAATCCATTCTTCGCCGAAGCCGCCGTTTTTTATCGTTCTTCCTTGTTCCTGTGCCTGATTTTGTCCTCGGCGCAGGGCTGGGACAGCGGCGCTTTCAACTTTGCCAGCACGGAGGGGCGCTCCGCCTTTGCGCTCTGCACGGCGGGCGCGTCCTCCGCCATCTGCTCCATGGGCGTGCGGTCGTCGATGTTCAGCTCGGCGTTCAGCTCCGCAAGCCGCGCGGATTTTGTCCGCAGCTCATCCTCCTGGGGGAAGGGCTTGCCCAGCTCCGCCTTTGCCGTCTCCATCTGCGCGGTGAGCGCGTCCAGCGTGTTTCTGACATTCTGCAATCTGTCCGGCATGGCGTTCAGGGCGTTGTCAATGCGGGTGAGGTTGCCCCGCGCGTCCTTGCCCAGCGTCACGCGGTGGTTCATTTTGCCCTTGAGGGTGAGAATTAAGTCCCGTCCGAAGTCCTCCACGGTCAGAGACATAGCAAAGCCCCGGTAGCTCCCGATGGGAACGGGCTCCATGCCCTTTGCGTCCTTGAAGGCTTCCAGAATGGCAGCGCCTGCGTTGTCCTTGTCGGTGAGAAGGTCGCCCTTGACCTCCATGCCCGCAAAGCCGTCCACGGGGTGCGGATGCCCGGCGAGCGTCTGCATATCGGCGGTGAAGCCCTCCGCGAAGCTCTCGTTCTGCCGGATCTGTTCGGGGAAATGCCTGAGCAGATTGTCCTCCAGACGGAACTGCTGGCTCTGATGGCTGGCCTTCATGAGCTTCAGGCGGGCAACGTCCACATCCAAGTCCATCTTCTCCTTGATACGCTCGTCTCCGGCGCACAGCGCCTTGATCTCGGCGTAGGAAAGGGCGGTCTCGTCCACGTCCTCGCAGGAGCGAACAGGGGATTTTGAGGTCATGATCTGGGAGATGAACTTCTGCTTATTCTCCACCGTCTGCCAGAGGTAGGCGTCGAAGGTGGATTCCGTGACGTAGCGGTAGATATGCACTTCTTTGTTGCGGTTGCCCTGCCGGATGATGCGCCCAGAGCGCTGCTCCAGATCGCCCGGCCGCCACGGGCAGTCGAGGTCATGGAGCGCCACGAGCCTGTCCTGCACGTTCATGCCCGCGCCCATTTTGAAGGTGCTGCCCATGAGCACACGCACCTGACCGGAGCGCACCTTTGCAAACAGCTCCTTCTTCCGCGTCTCGGTGTTGGCTTCATGGATGAATGCGATCTGCTCGCGGGGGATTCCTCTGGCGACGAGCTTTTCCCGGATGTCGTCATATACCGTGAAGCCGGGTTCGTCGGGGTTTTCCTTGTCGATCAGCCGCTCGACGGCGCTGAGCTCCGGGCTGTCCAGGTTCCCGCCCGCCGTCTTTGCCGCCTTCGCCCCGGGCGCGCCGGTTTTCGGGGTGGACAAATCGCAGAACACGAGCTGGGTCAGCCTGTCCGCCTGTCCGTCCTGCCAGATGCGGTGGATGTTGTCCACGCAGCGATTGACCTTGCTGTTCGGGTCGTCCGGCAGGTCGGGGTTGATGATGCGCTGGTCAAGCCCCAGCTTGCGCCCATCCGAGGTGATCTTGAGCATATTGTCCGTGCCGGGGTCAACAAGCTGGGCGTGTACCCTTGCGGCGCGCTCGGACAGCTCCTGCACCATCTGCTTCTGTATCTCCGTTGGCTGCGCCACCTCGTTGTGATAGATGGGTGTGGGCGTAGGCAGGTTGAGTTGGTCGGAGGTCTTGATATCCGCCGCCTCCTTGAACAGGGTCATGAGCTCAGGCAGATTAAAGAACTTGGCAAAGCGCGTCCTCGCCCGGTAGCCCGTACCCTCGGGAGCCAGCTCGATGGCGGTCTGCGTCTCCCCGAAGGTGGAAGCCCAGCAGTCGAAGTGGGCAAGTCCCTTGCCGCGAATGGCATCGTGCTGGAGATAGCGCATCATGGTGTAAAGCTCCGTCATGGAATTTGAGACGGGCGTGCCCGTGGCGAATACCACGCCGCGGCTGTCGGTGATCTCGTCGATATACCGGCACTTGAGCAGCATATCCGAGGATTTCTGGGCGTCGGTGGCGGAAAGCCCCGCCACGTTGCGCATCTTGGTGTAAAGAAACAGATTTTTATAGTTGTGCGCCTCGTCCACATACAAACGGTCTACACCGAGCTGCTCAAAGGTCACAACGTCGTCCTTTCGGGAGCTGTCCTGGAGCTTTTTGAGCTTGGCTTCAAGCCCGCGCTTGGTGCGCTCCAGAGATTTAATGGTGAATCGCTCCGCCCGCTGGCTTTTCAGCTCCCGCAGTCCTTCTTCTACCTCGAAGATCTGCTCCGCCAAAAGCCGCTGCTGCCGCTCCATGGAGACGGGTATCTTCTCAAACTGCGAGTGGCCGATGATAACGGCGTCGTATTCGCCGGTGGCGATACGGGCGCAGAACTTCTTGCGGTTCTTCGGCTCAAAGTCCTTTTTCGTAGCCACGAGGATGTTGGCGGAGGGGTACAGCCGCAGGAACTCGCCCGACCACTGCTCCGTCAGGTGGTTGGGAACGACAAACAGGGACTTGTGGCACAGCCCCAGCCGTTTGGATTCCATGGCAGCGGCTACCATCTCGAAGGTCTTGCCCGCGCCCACCTCGTGTGCAAGAAGGGTGTTGCCGCCGTAGAGCACATGGGCGACCGCGTTGAGCTGATGCTCCCGCAGCCGGATCTCCGGGTTCATGCCCGCAAAGGTGATGTGGCTGCCGTCGTATTCGCGGGGTCTGGTGGAATTGAACAGCTCGTTATACCTTGCGACCAGGGTGTGCCGCCTGTCGGGGTCGCGCCATATCCAGTCCCGGAAAGCGTCCCGGATGGCCTGCTGCTTCTGCTGGGCGAGGGTGGTTTCCTTGCTGTTGAGCACGCGCCTCTCCCCGCCGTCCGCATCGTGCTTGGTATCGTAGATGCGCACGTCGCGCAGGTTCAGGGTATCTTCAAGAATCTTATAGGCGTTTGCGCGCTCCGTGCCGTAGGTCATATATGCGGCAATATTGCTGTAACTGACCGCGTTCTTGTTCCTGATGTTCCACTCGGCGGTGAAGGCGGAATAGGTCACGTCGATCATGCGCTGCTGGTAGAAGGGCGTCTCGAAGGTCTCCCACATGAACTCCCGGATATACGAGGGGTCGATCCACGTTGCGCCCAGCCGCACCTCGATTTCACTTGCGTCCAGATCCCTGGGCTGCGCCTGTCGCAGCGCTTCCACGTTGGGCAGATAGCCGGGGCTGTCCTGCGCCGCCTGCTCCGCCTCCCGCAGCTTCTGCCGGACGTTGCCGGAGAGATATTCGTCCGCTGTCTGCCACTCCCCGTGCACAGGGTCGAGGAAGATAACGCCGTTCAGCTCGTTGATCAGTTCGTCTTGGCTTTTGCCGGTGAGCTTAGACATATACTCCATATCCACGCAGGCTTTTTCGGAGATGGACAGCGCCAGCGCCTCCGAAGCGGTGTCCACGCTGGTCACGGCCTCGTGCGCCCGTATGGTTCGCCGGGTGAACATATCCGCCTTGCGCTTGAGGTTTTTGTCCTCGTCCAGCTCCTCCAGAGAGCAGAGCAGATAGTAGGAGCTGTCCTCGGCAAAGGCCAGGGCGTTGGCGCGGGAGTTAATAAGCCCATACTTTGCGGTGAAGCCGTCGTAGAGGGTGTTCAGCTCCGCCTGCGTCTGCCGGATGGTTTCATCCGAAATAAAGCCGTCCATCTGCTCAGATATGAGCTTCTGCACGCAGTCCCGCAGCTCCACCATGCCTTTGGCACGCTCCTTTGCGGTGGCGTTGAAGTCGGGCTTGGTCATGATGCTGTTCTGACGGTAGTACAGCTCCCCGTCCACCACGGTGTAGGAGAAGTTCCGCACATTCGGGTCTGCCGGAATGGTCTCCACGATGGTCTCATCCTCGCCCAGATCGGGCAGCTCCGCTTCCGCGTAGGTCCCCCGAATATTCCGAATTGCGCCGCTGAGCTGCTCCGCAAGGTCTGCGCCCTCGATGGGCGCAACGGTAAAGTCCTGCCTGCCGTACTGCGTGCTTTCCGAGGTCTGCCGTCCCAGCACCATCTCCGGGTGGTCGATGAAATACCGGTTGATGGCAAAGCCGTCCGCATTCGCTCCCGGGTTTCGCCAGATACCCGTGTGTACCCAATCGGGTTCGATTTCAATGGGTCTGTCCCGCTTTTGAAGAAAGATAATATCCGAAACGACCTCCGTACCGGCGTTGGCTTTGAAGGCGTTGTTGGGCAGGCGGATCGCGCCGAGGAAGTCCGCGCGCTGGGCGATATACTTCCTTGCAACGCTGTCCTTGGCGTCCATGGTATAGCGGGAGGTGACGAAGGCCACCACGCCGCCCGGACGCACCTGATCCAGCGCTTTTGCGAAAAAGTAGTTGTGGATGGAGAAGCCGAGCCTGTTGTAAGCCCGGTCGCTGACCTGATACTGTCCAAAGGGTACGTTGCCCACGGCGAGGTCGAAGAAGTCCTTTCGGTCGGTGGTTTCAAAGCCGGCCACGGTAATATCCGCCTTTGGATAGAGCTGCTTTGCGATTCTACCGGTAATACTGTCCAGCTCCACGCCGTAGAGCCTGCTGCTTTTCATGCTCTCCGGCAGCATACCGAAGAAGTTGCCCACGCCCATGCTGGGCTCCAGAATATTGCCGGTCTGGAAGCCCATGTTCTCCACCGCGTCGTAAATGGCGCGGATAACGGTGGGACTGGTGTAGTGGGCGTTCAGCGTGGACGCTCTGGCGGCGGCGTATTCCTCCGGGGATAGCACGCCTTTCAGTTCATCATATTCAACGCGCCAGCCTGCCTTGTCTGTGTCGAAAGCGTCCGCAAGTCCGCCCCAGCCGACGTATTGGGAGAGGATATGCTGTTCCTCCGGGGTGGCGTTTCTGCCCTCAGCTTCGATCTGTTTCAGAGTGGCGATTGCCTTGATGTTGCGCCGGAATTTCTCCTTTGCACCGCCTGTGCCGAGATTGTCGTCCAAAATGCGGAAATTCTCCGCAGGCGGCAGCGGTGCGGGCGGGTCAATCTCCGGCTCGTCAAAGCGCAGGGTACGAATCTCTACATCATAGGGGAGGTTGTTTTTGTCACCGGGATATACTGCCACGGTTTCCTCGGTGTAGGCGGGTTTTGGTTCTTTTTCGGCGACAGCCGTATTCTCTGCGGCGGTCTTTTCCGGCTGCGGATACCGCTCCATGAGCCGTGCGAAGCTCTCCCTGCTCTCCGCACGGGAGATGGGATAGAAAAGCGTCGGGTCGCTGAGGGTAATATCAAAGACGCCGATGCTCTCGATGATATAGGGCTTGCCGTTTTCCAGATACACCGTATCGCCCACAGAGTATGGGAATTTGTCCTTCTGCGGGACGGGAGCACTCTCAACCGCTTCAGGGTGTTCAACATCTGGTGTTTCCGGTTCATGCCAGCGGTGTTGCTCCACATCCTCATCCGAAACATGAATGAGGTCGCTGAAATCGAGGTTTTCCAGCTCGTTGGTAATAAGCTCCTGCAAAGAGCCGTATTGGCGGGTTTCCAGATGCTCATCGTCCAGATAGCGTTCCAGCCGGTAATTCACAAGGTCGATGTTCACCTGAACGGGAATCTCATCGTCGGTGACGGTGGTGTAGGCGACACCGACCTTCGCCGGGTCGCTGAAATCCGCCTCTGAGCCGTATTCGCTCCGGCAGAAGTCAGAAATCAGTCCTTTTGCACGCTCTAAAAGCGCCTGCTCCGCCTGTCCTTGCAGCTCCAGCCGGTACGCCTCCGCCTGCCATTCGCTTGTAAATTCCTCGGTCACGCCGTCCGCGTCCACATGGTAGCCGTGGGTCTCGTCGTCCCACACGGCGTACAGGGTACGGAAGCCCCGGTCAAGGCTCACCACATGGAAGCGGTCTGCGGGGTCGAAGGCAGGTTCTTCCTGCTGTGCCATTCTTTCCTGCGCCGCGATCCGCTCCACATCCGCCATGACCTGCCGGACGAAGGGGCTGTTGCGATTAGCCTCCGCATCCACAATCTGCCCATTTACAATACCTCGTTCAGCAAGCGCTTCCCGGATGGCGATGGGGTCAATATTGTCAAAGTTGTCCTGTTCCTGCTCGGTGTAGAAGCCATCGGATTGAATGAGCTGCGCAATGCGCCGCTGCACCTTCGCCCATGACAGCGTGACCGGCTCGGAATTGCCCACGGAGATTTGCAGCGGCTTGGAAGCATCCTTCACGCCGTATTCCGCTGCCAGCCATGCGGCGGTGTCCCGGTCGCGGGCGTGATCCTTCATATAGCGGACAACTGCGTGCTTGCTTTCAATCCTGCCGTTCCACTGCTGCAAGGCCGCGTCAATGTCCGCCTGCGTGACCTTGTAGGGCGAGGGTGTAACCGTCGTTGCCAGCGTGGGGTAAAGCTCGTCCAAAAGCTCCTGATGGAGCCGGTTGTGGAACGCGGGCATATCGAAATAGAGCCGTGTGAGCTGCAAATCGCCGGATTCTGTGACGATGCGCCGGATTGCCGCCGCGCCCTCCAGATAGGCGTTTTGACGGTCGGAGTTGCGGCAGGCGTTGAGGAAAGCGTCGTCCGCGACAAGCGCGTTGCCCACGGTCAGGCGGTATCGCTCGAACAGCTCCTGCACCGTGGGTTGAGCCTGCTCTGCGGCGGGATCGCGGAACACCCTTGTGCCGTCCGCACCAAACTCCGCTTCGTATGCGTTGATGGCGGCCTCTGCTTCATGGTCAACGGAGCGCAGGGTATAGACGCGACGCTCGGTGCCGGTTTCCTGTGCTGCGGCAATGGTCACATCGTACTTGTCCCGCAATTCCTCTATATATCTCTCCAGACTGTGTGCCGGAACACCGCACATGGCAACACGGCCAGCGCCGGGGATGTTGCGGGTAGTGAGATTGATTTCAAGCAGTTCTGCCGCCTGTTTTGCGTCCTCGCTATACAGCTCAAAGAAATCGCCCACCTGAAACAGCACGAGGTTATCCGGGTGGGCTTCCTTTACGGCGTTGTAGTCATTCCAGGCTGCGCTTCGCGCTGCGGTCTGCCGTTGAAGCTGCTCAAAGCGCGCCTTTTCCTCCGGGGTCAGGAAACGGTCTTTGCGGATCAGCTCGGAGATACGGGAGGCAACCTTGCTCCATTTCAACTGCACATCGGGACAGTCCTGCTTTTTCAAGCTGACGCCCTTGCCGCTGTGATCCTCACCGCTGTGGGACGCGCCGGATACCGCGTGGGAGCTGCCTCCAATGCCGTATTCCTTTCTCAGGAAGTCCGCCTGCTCTTTGGGGCTGTGATTCTCTTTGAAATAGGCGTAGATGCGCCCCTTGCTCCCTTCAATATTGCTGCCGCGGGTCAGGGTCGCGGCGATCTCGTCCTCCGTAATGAACCGCTGCACAGCGGGGATCTCCGCCATTTCCGTACTGTACTCTTTACGCGGCAGATTCAGCTCCTGCAAGCCCTGCTCGATATTGTCCGGCTTGTGGTAATGGAAGCGCAGCAAGCTCCTGTCCTCCCGGTAGTCGGATCGGAATTGTGCAAAATCGTCCATGAGGACTTCACGGAACGCAGGGTCTCTCAGCCGCCCGGCAAGCCGCGCCGTTTCCTCCGGAAAACCGCCGCCCCGCATATCCGACAGGCAGGAGAGATAGCCCTGCGCCCGCGCCTTTTCACTTAAATCCTGCCGGAGATACCATACGGCCTGCGCCAGCTCCGCGCGCTCATGCCCCGGCGCTTCCGCAAGCTCCACATTGGCGGCGTATTCGCCCTGAGTGAGAAGCTGCCCGATGCGCTCCGCTGCCTCCTGCCAGCTTACGACCTTTGCGGAGGTCAGGTATCTTGCCGCGTCCCCATTGGCGATGTGGATGCCGTCCTCGGCGTACCACGCGGAATATCTGCCGTTTTCGGTGACGACGCCGTTGCCGCCGTGAAAGCTGCTTTGAAGAAGCGCCGCGATTTCTTCCACGCTCTTGCCCTTGGAGAACTCCGTGGCGATCTTCATTCGGGCATAGTCGGCGTTGCCCTCCATACGCAGAATGTGGTCGATATCCGCCTGCGGGATGGACATGGAAAAAGCGGAGGGCGCGTAATTGACGCTCTCCGCTTCTGCGATATATGCGATTTGCTCTTCCTCCGTGGGGAACAGGCTCAGTTGGTATGCCTGCGGTATCGGAGGCTGCGCCGGTTCCGCTTCCGGCGCGTCATTGGTCAGTTGTACACCAGCTCGCTGAGGATGATCTCCTCCGCCTGCGCTTTCAGGCTGTTCATCAGCCCCACCCATTTCATCTGGTCGCGGGCTTTCAGCTCCTCCGTCACGCCCGCCGACTTCATCAGCTCCGGCATCATCTGCTCCAATCTCCGATTCGCCGTCTCGTCGATCTCCCGCAGGTGCGGGAACAGCTTCTCCGACAGCACCAGACGGCTGTACAGCCCCGGTCTGTGCTCCTGAAGGTAGCTCCTGCGCAGTCTCCCGTACTTGCCCAGGGGTCTCGCGTCCTCCGGCGTCTCGCTCAGCGTCAGGTCGGGAATCAGGTAGTCCCCGTTCTTGGTGTAGGTCAGTTCTGTCATGGCTATGGCTCCTTTCCGCGAGTTTCTCGCGCTCGTAATTCTTGATGGTGACTTCGATCTGCCGCAGCACCTCTCCGTTGATCCTGCTCACCGCCGTGCCCAGCTCGGCGGCGGCTTCCGGGGTGTTGAAATCGAAGATGCTCAGGAAATCCTCATGCTCGAAGCGGTCGTCCGCTTCAAGCCCGCAGCGGGACATGAGCGAGTAGGCGATGCTGACGGCGGCGGCGCTTTGGAAGGCCGCTCCTACGTTGAACTCATCATACCCGTAAAGAAAGGAATCGTCAACGATGGCGAGGATATCCCGCTTATAGTCCCGCCAGTATTCCTCCGCAAGCTGAGACGCGATGCGCTCAAGCTGGTCGGGAAGCCCTCCTTTTCCGTCCACACCGTAGCGGCTTTCCAGCATGGCACTTACCGCATCCGCGTGTTCCTCCCGGTATTCCCACAGGTAGCGGCTCTTGGGAAATTCTCTGCCACCCGTGTCCGACACGTCGAACACATACCGAAGCCTCGGCCTTTCGCCGCTGCTGTCGATGAGGGCGATGCCCTTGGAGCCCCTGCGGACATACCGGCCCATCTTTTCGTTCCAGAAGTCGTACTCCGCGCAGGCGGTGGCGTCCGGACGCTGGGCGTGGATCATGACCTGCTCGGCGTAGGGGTATTTGTACAGCCTTGCGGCGGTGGTGAGAAAGCCCGTCCAGCCCCGGTAGCTGCCGGTGATCTGTCGCTGCGCCTCGTCCGCCATCTGCATATACGTTTGCAGCTTGCTCGGCATATTGCTCCTCCTTCATGGCATAAATTTAGAGCGCCCGGAACGGACGCTCTATGTAAGGGCGGTATTCGGTTTTCAGTCGGGGACTATACCGCAGTCAGTCCCTCCGTGATTTGTTTGAAAAAGTCTGCGCTCCATATATTCAGCACGGAGGAATCGTGAATGAACGGCTCCACATCCTGCCTTGCCTGTGCATAATCGATGCTGTCGAAGCGTTCCGCCAGCATCGCTTTGATTTCCGGCAAGGAACAGTCCGCATCGGCGGAAATGAACCCGGAATCAATCAATCGTGCCCGAAGGTGTTTTTGATTGACCGCCGCACCCCTTGAAAGATAGAATACATAGTCGTACAGATCCCTGCCCTTGATGCGGCTTTGCCACGCACGGCAGATGACCGCATGGATTTTTCCTGCGAACAGGGAGGGCATATCGTACAGCCGCACCTCATACGGCACGGGCAGCAGCCGGTATTTGTGCTCGAATGCGGCGAAGGCGGGCGGGTTAACGTCCACCTCAAACTTAATCTTGACCGCTTCATTCTTCGCTACGCTTCCCGCCACCTTTTCATCCGCGTAGAACAGCAGGAGATGTTCCTTCGTGTTCCCCTTCAGAAAGGCGGAGCGGATGGTGCTTTCTTTTGTCTTTTCCTTTTCCTGAATCTCCACGTTCAGCCCAAAGGCTTTCACTTCCTTCTCCAGCACGGGAAAGTAGGCCGTCAGGTCAAAGTCCAAATCCTCCGCTTCCAGCGAAAAATCCAGATCCTCGGAAAAGCGGTCGAGACCGTAGAAGATTCGCAGGGCGGTTCCGCCGTAGAACGCCGCTTTTTTGAAGAAGCCCGCACGGGACAAGCCGCAGAGCACAATTTCCTGCATGATCTCCTTCATAGCGTTCTTTCTGTCGTAGATATTCTCTACATGGTAGCTTTTCAGCATCTGTTCAATGGCGCTGTTCATGTCAAAGCCTCCTTAAAAGCGAGCAGAGCTTCTTTACGTTCGTGGAATGATACGCTCCGCTGTATTTGCAAACCTTATTTCCGTCCAGCTTCCCAATCTCCGATTCCTCAATCCGCAAATCCTCCGTCAGCAACCGGAAAAGCTCCTGTGTGTTAGGTACGGGCGGCATAGTATAGAGCTGGTCGCACAGTGCCTTTTCCGGCTCTGCGATCCGATAGAAATAATCGCCCTCCTGCACGAGCCGAATCCCCAGCGGAAACGCCTCGGACGGCACATCCCGATAGGTGAAGGTTCCGAAGGGCGTTTCGTACTTCTTTTTCTTTTTCTTTTCAAAGGTGGCGCAGGTAACGGCATATACCGCTTCGGGAATCAGCCCGTAGCGGCTGAGGGCATATTCAAAGGAAATGTATGAAGGCCCGTAAATACTGCCCGCAAGCAGGTATGCAGGAGCGTTCCGGTCAGTTTCATATAGCCCCCTTGTAATGGGAAAGCATTCGCCCCGCTCCGCCATACGCGCCAACTTTGACTTCGGAGAACCGTATCCCTTCAATTCTTCCAGTAGCATTGCTGTTGTCTTTATCATATTTTCACCTCGCAGTCTTATTATACGCAACTATCCGGTGAAAATCAAGTGATTTCAAAAAATAGTGCGGATTCTTTCCTGCTCATTCTGTGCGTTTTCCGTGGATGTTACGCACTCGAACGGACATTTTTGTAAAGAGAATGGCAAACCGCATCTATTGAACATTTTTGCGGATACACGCATTTTGTCCAACAATGCGGCAGTGCAGACAAGCGAAGCATCACCATCTATTTCCCAAAATCAATATTTTTTTGATTTTGGGAAATAGAATCGTGAAAGCAAAGCCGGAGCGACCCGAAAGCCGCTCCCGCCGCATCCGCCTTATTCGTCCGTGTCGAAGTCAGGCACCAGCTCCAGCGCTGCGAAGTCCTCATCGGTGATTTTGCCCAGCTTTTGCAGGGCGCTGTCGGTCAGCTCCCGCAGTTCGGCTTCGTCCTCGTCCAGGTACCCTCGCATCTCGGTGAGGGCGGCAATCAGCCCGCTGCGGCTGTCGCTTTGGTAGATGCACATGAGGTTCATTTCATCGTTGGTAAAATTCATCATAGCAGCTCTCTTTCCGCGCGCTTTGAACGCGCTGTCTTTTTCGGCTCGTTGACGGGAGGACAGAGCTTTGCCAGCACGGAGGGCTTCTTCTCCTGCCGTGACGCCTGCGTCTGTTCCCGGCGCGCCGCCTGCGCCAGCTCCATGAGGGAGATGGGCTTGCCGGACTTTGCCTGTTCCTCAAGCTCCGCCACGGTCTGCTTCGGCCCGTTGTTGATAACGCCGTCGATCATGCCGTAGTCGTCCTCCATGGCCATCTCCGCGTTTTTGAGATAGTTTTCCGGCTTGAGGAAGTCGGGCAGCGCCTTGAAGCCCCGGGAATCCACGTAATGACAGGATACCACGCCGTTCTGCTTCAGCGCCACGATGTCGCTGACGGACAGGCTGTGGCCGCGAAAATCCTCCGGGCGGCGGATGTTGAAGGTCTCATACAGCTCGTCCAACCTGTCCTGCGTATCGCCCCTGCGGTCAAGGTTTCCTGCATAGACGGCGGCGTAATTCTCCTTTTCAATGGAAAGCCCCTTCTTCTCCAGATACTCGGCGTTCATAAAGCGGAGCTGCGCCGTATTATCATTATCCCGAAGCTGATAGATTATAAAGCTGTCGGCGGGATTATCGAGGAATGTTTTTTCATAGTCCGGCGGTGTAAAGCGGTCTTTGACCGTCTCCCATTCGGATGCTTCCACGCCGAAGACGCCGTCAAAGCTGCGGACTTCCTCCGCATTGAAGGCCATGGCCTCGGTGTTGTCGGTATGGAGCATATACACGCTTACGTCCCTTTCCATGAGCTCCAGCGCACGCTCCTTTGTCAGCGGCAGCATATTGGAATCGGTGTAGCCGTAGGCGTTCATGCTCTCAACAGAAATCGCAGGGTCGGGGACGCAGCCGTTGTCCGGCGCTGTGACCGGCTCCGGCTCCTGCACGGCGATCTCCAGCACCGGCTGGGCGGCGAGGCTCTCCGTCTCCCTGTCCAGCCCGCGCTCCTTGCAGATTTCCGCGTAATGGCGGTCGATATCCGTAATCAAGGCAGAAGATGTTCTGTTGATGGTCTCCAGCGATGCGCGAAGCTCGGTCAGCTCCCTGTCCTTTGCCCAGGTCGCCAGATACCCGAAGCTGTTTTCGCCGGTCTCAATGCCGTAATAGGCGCAGACGGCGAAGGAGATGCTCTCCGCCTGAATCTCCTCGGCGGCGCGGGAGAGCTTTGCCTTTTCCGGGTACTGTGCGTGCAGAAACTCCTTCACGGTCTGCTCGCCGCCCGTGAAGTTCAGCCCGTCCTCGCCTAAATAAAGAAAGCCCTGCTCCGGCAGCTCAATGGGCGCTGCTGTGATGACAGAGGCGGCGTGATTGACGGTGACATGGCTTTCAAGCGTTACCGGCATACCCGGATCGTAATCCGAGCCGCGCAGGTCATACGCATACAAGCCCTCCGGCAGCTTATCCCGGTCGATGCGCCCGTTTGAAAACAGCGCAGGCTTGCCGAACAGCTCAATCTCCTGATATTTTTCCCCGATTTCGTCCTTATTGTGGAGCTTGGAGTGGGCGATCTCATGGACGGCGGCGCAGACCGTCTGTACCTCGCTCATACCTTCGCGGACAGCAATGCGCTGTTTGTCCACGGAGAAGTATCCGTCCATATTCTCCGCCAGCTTCTCAAAGAAGATGGGGACGGGCGCACTGCGGCGCAGAGCCTCCATGAACACCTCGTAATTCTGCACGTCCCCCGTAAGGTTCGCCGCCAGCTCCGGCAGGGGCTTGCCTGCGGTCTGCTGCACGTCGAATACCACCACGGGCTTGTACATGGGGATCTGCACCGTCTTTTCCTCCGTGATAATATCGCCGTTCTCGTCCCGCAGGGGGAGCTTGGTGTCGGGGTCTAATTTCTGCTGCTCGATTTTCTTCTTGAAGGGCGTGGGGGCGATGATCTTAATGCCCTTTTCGCCCTTCTTAACGCTCCTTCCGAACTGGTCGCGCCATTTGTTGAAGCCCGCCACATGGGTGGCGTCGGGGCGCTGCATATAGATGAGCATGGTGTTGTTGACGCTGTACTTGTGAAAGCGGCTCATGGTGGCAAGGTACTGCCTGTATCTGTCGCTCTCAAACAGCTCCTTTATGCCCGTCTCGATGCTGTCGGTGATGTCCTTGAGCCGTTCCTTGTTGGTCTGTTTTTCAGCCATTTCGTGCATACCTCCTTTGGATCATGGTAAAAACAGCGGCTCCCGCAGAGGAACGAAACGCCCGTGCGGGAGCCTGCGAGGGTCACTTGGTGAAGTCCAGCTTATAGGAGGAACGCGCGCCGTCGTCCTCCAGCACGATGAATGCGTCATAGGTCTTGCCGGTTTTCTCGGAGTAGATACCGCTGGCGTAGGCGCGTCCCTGCGTCAGGAGCGAGGAAGCCATCTTCTTTGTCAGGCTGATCTTCTTGGCGGCAAGGAAGCGGTTGTCCCGCCACAGCCCGAACTTGCAGCTCCGTCTCTCGCAGAAATAGCCGTTTTTGCTCTCCGTGACCTCTGCGCCGCAGCGGGGGCATTTGCCCACAACGGGTCTGCCTGAGGGGAACAGCACCTCTGCGCCGTCCACAGGCGCAGCGTCCCGAACCAGCGCTGCGACCATATCGCAGATACCGGCGAGGAACTCGTCCGCGCCCAGCTCGCCGCACTCGATCTCCTTGAGGCGGTGCTCCCATTCGGCGGTCAACAGCGGGGACTGGAGCTGTTCGGGCAGCACGGTAATGAGGGAAACGCCCACTTCGGTGGGAACGAGACGTACAGATTTCTTCGCCTTTCTGCGCTCCGCAAAGCCCGTGGCCACCAGCTTTTCAATGACAGCCGCCCGGGTCGCGGGGGTTCCCAATCCCTTTCTCTCGGCATCTTCCGGCATATCCTCTTTGCCCGCCGTCTCCATGGCCGACAGCAGCGTATCCTCAGTGAAGTGTTTGGGCGGGGTCGTTCTGCCCTCTTTGACCGCGCAGGAGGAAACGGAAAGCATCTGTCCCTCGGAAAGCTCCGGGAGGGTCTTGTCCGTAAGCTCCGCATCCGCATATGCTTTCCAACCGGGCTGCACCACAGTTTTTCCCTTGGCGGAAAAGGCATTTCCGCCGCAGTCCAGCCTTGCCTCGGTCTCCAGATAGACGAAGGGCGCGCTGACCGCCATAAGCACCTGACGGGAAACAAGGCGCAGGATCTCCCGTTCACCTGCGGGCAGCGCCTCCAAGTCCGTTTCGCCCGCTGCCATGGTGGGAACGACGGCGTGGTGGTCGCTGACCTTTTTGCTGCTGCACACCTGCCCCGAACAGACGGCTGCGGGCGGCTCCGTGCCGCAGACGCCAGCGCAGCACAGCGCCAGCGCGTTTACGCCGCCCTCCATATCGTCGGTGAGATAGCGGCTGTCGGTGCGGGGGTAGGTGCAGAGCTTCTTTTCGTAGAGGCTTTGCAGATAATCCAGCGTCTGCTGCGCCGTGTATCCAAGCAAACGGTTCGCATCCCGCTGGAGCGTGGTCAGGTCGTAGAGCCCCGGGGCTTTCTCCGTCTTTTTTGTCTGCACGACGGAGGTAACAGCGGCGGCTTTGCCGTTGCAGTCCCCGGCAAGCCGCTCCGCCTCTGTCTGCCCCTTCATGCGTTCGCCTGCGGCGGAGAAGCTGTCAAAGTCCAGATGGATGGTATAGAAGGTCTCCGGCTGAAAGGCGCTTATTTCCGCTTCCCGCTGCACCAGCAGCGCAAGCGTGGGCGATACCACGCGCCCCACGTTCAGGGTGCGGTGGTACATCACGGAAAACAGGCGGGTGGCGTTGATACCCACCAGCCAGTCCGCCTTGCTGCGGCAGAGGGCGGAGGCGTAGAGGTTGTCGTACTCCGCTCCGTCGCGGAGATTGTCAAAGCCCTGAAGGATCGCCGCATCCTCCATGGAGGAAATCCAGAGCCGCTTTACGCGCTTGCGGCAGTTGTTGAGATTATACGCTATGCGGAAGATCAGCTCGCCCTCGCGCCCGGCGTCGCAGGCGTTGACGACCTCGCAAACGTCCTCTCTGTGCATGAGGGCGCGGAGGGTGTTCATTTGCTTCTGCTTGTCCCTCGCCACGGTGTACTGCCAGCTACCCGGCAGGATGGGCAAGTCCTCCCTTCGCCATTTGCCGTACTTTTCGTCGTAGGCGTCTGCGTCCGAAAGCTCCGCAAGATGCCCGAAGCACCAGGAGACGAGATAGCCGCCGCCCGAAAGAAAACCGTCCTCGCGCCTGCCTGCGCCAAGGACGGCGGCAATGCTCCTTGCCACGGAGGGCTTTTCACACACAACAAGCCGGTAACAGGTCGTATTCATCATTGGTTTTTGTCCTCCTCACTGTCAGCAGTGTTTTCATCTTCAAACTCGTAATCCTCTTCTTCCTCGTCCTCGCCGTAGTCGTAATCGTCCAGATCGTCCGCCCCACGGGTGTCGGCCTTGGGCTTGCGGAGCTTGAACCAGTACAGCGCACCGCCGCCGCCCAGCAGGAGCAGGAGGATGACCACAACAAGCCCCGCACCGCCGGTCTTCTTTTCAGGCGCGGTCTCCGCAGGCTCGGCGGGCTGGGGCGTAATTTCTACGGCTTGCTCCTTACCCGCGCACTCGCTCATATTGGTTCTGCACACCTTGCAGCCCGTGTTGATTTTGCCCACGGCGCATTTGTCCGTGCAGGCGCAGGCGGGGACGATGCTCTCGCCGTCCTTGGTCAGCGCCAGCAGGTCGGCCTCGTCCACAAGATTCAGGAAATGGACGTTCTCATTGCCCTTATCGTCCCGGTCGATGATGAGATAAAAGGTGTTGCCGCCCTTGGTCGTCACGGTGATGAACTGCTTGCCTGCGCCGAAAGCGGAGCCGATGTCGTCCATGAGAGTCAGGTTGCCGTCCGGGGTCAAGGGCGCGGAACCTCCGGCAGCGGCGTAATATTGCAGCAGCAGCTCCGGCAGTCCCGCCATATCCGTATCGTTTCCGCTGTTTTCTGTCGGCGCGTTCATGACGTCAAGGTATTTGCCGTATACATAGCCTGTCTGCTCCGGCACGACCACCTTGTACCAGCCGTTGCTTTCCTCCAGCACCTTCACCTCCGCGCCGTTGAGCAGACGCCCGATCACGGTGTAATCCGTGCCGGGGCCGGTGCGCAGGTTCAAATAGGTGCGGACGTTGACCACCTTTCCGGCCTGCTCCCGTTTGGCGGGAAGCGTCCAGCTCCGATCCCCGATGGTCACGGTATGGCTCCCATCCGCATTTTCGGTCACAAGCACGGTCAGGGTCTGTCCGTTTGGGGTCTGCTCACCGGTATTCGTATTCTCCGGCTGTGTGGTTACAGTTGGGCTTTCCATGGTCGGGTCGCCCATTGTCGAATCGACCATATCGCCGCCGCCTGCATAGGCCGTAACGGAAAAGACCGTCATGCAGAGCACGACGGCCAATATCACGGCAAAAAATCTCCATTTATTCTTCATCCACAAAATCCTCCGTTTTTCTGTATTCGTCGGGCAGCGCCGCCGTGGGACGCTTTTCCAGCATCTCCATCAGCGCCGCGAGCTGCTCGATGGTCAGCCCGTTCTCGCGGACGATGCCCACAATATCCGTGTTTTCCAGCTTCAGAATCTGCTCGTCCAGGGCTTTGAGCCGTGCGGTCAGCGATGCGAGCTTTTCCGCCAGCTTCTCGCGCTCCTGACGCAGCTTTTCAAGTCGCGGGTTCATAACATCCTCCTTTTTGCGTTGATATGGTTGTTGTTAAGGTAATCTGCCGAACTGGAGAAAATGGCTTCGCCAGTAGCTCGTGTCGATGGAAGCGTAGTGAATGGGGTCGCCGCAGTGGAGCATCCTGTTATTGCCCACATAGATGCCCACATGGGACGCGCCTGCGGTGTCGTAGGTCTTTTCAAAGAATATCAGGTCGCCGGGACGGGCGCTTTCCGGAGAGACGTAGGCGCACATGCCCCGCAGCCCCTCCGCGCCCAGCCTGCCGAAGTTCCAATGCAGACCGCAGTTGTTGTAGACATACGAAACGAAGCCGGAGCAGTCGAAGGAGGTGGCGGGCGAGCTGCCGCCCCAGACGTAAGGGTAGCCCAGATACTTTTCCGCTTCCTTTATAACTGCGGCGAACTGTTCATCCGCCAGCGCTTCCGGGGGTATCTCGTACTTCTCATACTGGGTGTGGTAGTACCGGTTCACATACGGGGAGCCGGGGAACAGGTCGGGGCGGTTGCCCAGAACGCTCATATACACGGCGTATATGGAGAGCTGATCGTGGGACATGATATGCACCGGCACATGGGAGAGGTTGAAGTTTTCCAGCGTGACCGTACAAATATAGTAGGTGTATGGCACTTCCACCTCGTACTCGTAGCTTTGCAGATTGCCGTTTTCGTCGGTGTAGTAGCCGATATGCGTTTCGGTGCGGTATCTGGTTTCCGTGGCGACGGTTTCCGTTAAGATATACTGCTTTTCAAACAGCGTCTCCAGAATCCCGCCTATTTCGTCAATCGTCCATTCTCCGCCCTTGAGGGCGGTAATCATGGAAATGAGCACATAGGGGTCGTGCTCGATCTCGTCCAGGTCGAAGTGGTACTCGTCGTAATCGTGGGTGCTTTCGTAGCTGTTCAGGTATTCCCGCAGCTCGTCCTCCATGGCGCAGTAGGCGGCTTCCGCCGCCAGCATATCCGCATCCTCCAGCGGATAGGTGGAGGCCGCAATGCCGGACACCCCGCCCTGAAACAGCGTGGAGCAGGAGGAAATGCAGGTCATGAGCAGCAGTATCGCGGCGGCGACGCCGCCCGCGATGAGGAAGCCCTTCTTGTTCCGGACAAAAAAGCTGCCGGCCTTTTTGCTTCCCTCGGCGGCGCGCTTTGCCGCCTTCGCGGTGGTCTCGGACGCTTTGACGGTATTCCTCGCGCCGTTCCCCGCTTTTGCGGCGGCGTATTCCTTTTTAATGGCCTGCTTCTGCTGCCAACGGGAATAGGGATTGGAAGCCCTGCCGTATTCCTGCTCGTACTGTTTGTTCAGCGCCTTGAGATTAGCTTTGTCTGCGGCGGCTTCCACCTTGTCCGCTTTGTGGTAGGGCTTTTCCGCATGGGAGCGGTGCGCCGATTCCGCAATGCGCCAGGTGCGCTCCGCCGTCTCGGTCAGGGTGTTCGCCGCCTCCGTGCCGGGGTTGTCGTCGCCCTCCTCCCGGAGCTTGCGGTGGACTGCGCTGCGGACGGTATCCAGCGGCGCTTTCCTTGCGGCGTGCGCCAGCTTGGAGGGCGGACGCTTTTTGTCCGCCTCCTCAAAGAAAAGGCGCGTCGTGACCTTGCCGCTCTCACTGTCCACAACGCGCTTTTTGACCTTAACGGTTTTCTTGGGAATTTTCGCTTCGGCCTTCTCCAGCTTATCCGCCGCCCTGTCCGCCTTGCGGACAGCTCGGTTCAGCTCCGGCAGGGCGCGTTCTTCCTCGGTGAAAATCAGCCTTGGCGAGCGTTTTGCCATATTCATCACCTCGATTCTGTGGGGATTGGATCGTCATACGCACGCGGCAAAGACGGCCTGTTCGCTGGCGTCTTTGCCCTCTGCAACCTCACGGGGCTCCCAGACGCGGATTTTCTCCGCGATTTTCAGAAAATGCGCCTTTCCGGCAGGCGTGACGAGGGTGTATTCGCTTTTTGTGCCGTTGGGAAGGTAAAAATCTCTGGTCACAAACAGCGGGTCGTTGCGCTTGCCGGCTCTGACAAATACACGGTCGCTGCGGTGACGGTCTCTGAACACATACCCCTTTTCCAGCAGGTAGCCGATAAATTTCTTCTGCGGAACGCCCAGCTCCTTGGCGGTATAGCGGAGACAGGTCACACTCTCGACTCCCACAAAGGAATCGTAGTAGCTGGCCTTCGGAGCCAGCCGCGCGTTCTCGGCCTCCGCCTTTTTCAGCGCCTCCCGCGCGGCGTTCGCCTTTGCGTTTTCCGCACGGAGCTTGCCGATATACTCCGAGATCAGCTCGGGGTGCTCATCCATCCGGCTAAGAAGCGCATCCGTCATATACGCGCCGTGCTTGCGGATGGAGGGCAGCACCTCGGCCGTCACCCAGCGCTTGAACTTCTTTGCGCGCTCCAGCTTGCTGGAGAGGATGAGACTGTAAAGGCCGGATTCGCTAATAAAGATAGGTTTCTGACCTCTGCCGATGGGGTCACGAATCGTTACCCCATCCAATTTATCCTCAACATCAACATGGTCGAGCAAGGCTTTTCGGTGGTTGCTGTAACCAAGGCTGGAAGCCACGTCTTTACCGACAAACCACGGGTCGCCGTCGATTAGGATGCTGCGTACAGCTCCGAACTCCGGGTTTTCAAAGATCATCAGGTGGTTATTCATATTCGCACATCCTTTCTCGTCTCTATTCTGACTGCACCTGCTCCGAGAGCTTGGTCGTGATGATTTTGTACAGCTCCGTATCCTTGGGGAAGCGGTCTACGAAGGGCAGGATCACGCTGCCGTAGAACAAAAGCCCCTCGCCCTCGGCGGATTGGGTCACATACGAGAGCTGATGGGGCGAGATGTTGAGCTGCTTCGCCAGAATCTGCCGGTCGCCGGAAGCCTGGTTGAGCATATACACATAGTCGGAGTTTTCAAAGATGTTCTCCACCTCACGGCTGGAGAGCAGGTCTTTGACATTCTGGGTGATGCCCGTGGGAACGCCGCCCCACTTGCGAAAGCGCTTCCATATCTCCACCGTATACGCGGCGGTCTGCTCCTCCTTCAAAAGAAGGTGCATTTCGTCGATATAGTAGCGGGTGGACTTGCGCTGCTCACGGTTGACGGTGACACGGTTCCACACCGCGTCCTGCACCACCAGCATCCCGATCTTCTTTAACTGCTTGCCCAGCTCCTTGATATCGAAGCTGACCACGCGGTTTTCGATATTCACGTTGCTGCGGTGGTTGAACACGTTGAGGGAGCCGGTGACGTAGATTTCCAGCGCCGTGGCGATATATTGCGCTTCCTTTTCGTCCTGCCTGCGAAGCTCGTTGTACAAGTCCTCTAAAATCGGCATCTTTTCCGGGCGTGGGTCGCTCAGGTATTCCCGGTAGACAGAGCGCACACAGCGGTCGATGATGGTCTTTTCCACCGGCATGAGGCCGTCCTTGCCGCCCACGACCAACTCGCACAGGGACAGGATGAAGTCGGATTTCAGGCTCAGCGGGTTTTCATCGTCGCTGTAATTCAGGTTCAAATCCATGGGGTTCAGGTAGTCGGTGGAGGTGGGCGAGATTTTCACCACCTGCCCGTGCAGGTGCTCCACCAGCGGCCCGTACTCCGCCTCCGGGTCGCAGATGATGATATCGTCGTTTGTGACGAGGAACACGTTGGCGATCTCCCGCTTGGCGGAGAAGGACTTGCCGCTGCCGGGCGTGCCTAAGATCAGCCCGTTGGGGTTTTTAAGCAGCTTTCTGTCTACCATGATGAGGTTGTTGGAAAGGGCGTTCAGCCCGCAGTACAGGGCTTCCTTCCCGTCCTGAAACAGCTCCTGCGTGGTAAACGGCACGAAGATCGCCACGCTGGAGGTGGTGAGCCCCCGCTGGATCTCGATCTGGTTATACCCCAGCGGCAGCGCGGACATGAAGCCCTCCTCCTGCTGGAAGTCCAGCCGCGTGAGCTGGCAGTTGTACTTCTGGGCGATGGAGCCCGCCTGAAAGACGTTGTTGCCGAGGCGCTGCCTGTTGTCCGCCACGTTCACCACAAGGAAGGTCAAAAGGAACATACGCTCGTTGCGGCTTTGCAGCTCCTGCAAGAGCTTTTTCGCCTCCGTGCCGTAGGTGGCAAGGTCGGAGGGGATAATATCCATATCGTAGCCGGAGCGCACCGCCTTTTTCTGCTCCTCAATGGTCATCTTCTGCAAATCGGTGATCTTGCGCTTGATGGTCTTGATGGCCTTCACCTGATCCACGGACTGGACGTGCATACTGACGATGAGGGAGCTTTCCATATCGAGAAAATCCGCCAGCATCCGGTCGTTGAGCTCCGGCGCTAAAATCTGCAAGAAGGATACGCAGCCGGTCTTGCTGCCCACGCCGAAGCTGCTGCCGGTCTTGAACTCAAAGGCACTGGGCGCGATGAAGTCCTTCACCGACAGCCCGGAGGGAGCCAGCCAGTCCCACGAAAAGCGGAAGGGCTGCGGCTCGTCCATGTGGAGCATCCCGTGCAGCAGGCGCAGGCGCTCCATCCCGTTCAGGCTCTCCGCCTGCACGCCCAGACGGCGGAAGTTGTTGAGGATATCCGTCTCGATGCGCTCCAATCGGGGCTTTGCCGCCTTCAGGCCGTCCGCCTCCACGCCGAAGGTCAGGTATTTGGTCTTAATAAGCCCGTTGTTGCCGCGGGCAAGCTGGCTTTGCAGCATCCCGGTGTACTCGGTGCGGAGCTTGTCGAAGCAGTCGCCCTGCAAGGGGATGGCGATGCGTCGGGCGTAGGTGTCCCGCGTGGCGGAGAGGTTGATGAAGGAGAGCTGGAAGCGGATGGAGGAATCGAAATAGTTGAGGAAGTCGCACCAGCCGTCGAAAATGGCGGTCTTGTCCTCGTTCTGGTTGAGCTGGTAGTTGATATCCTGAAACTGCACGGTTTTCGTGTAGTAGCTGTCCGTCACGCGGCACACGCCGTCGGGGTACATCCGCTGAAAGGGGATGCTGTCCTGAGCGGACTTCTTTCGTTTATCCTGACGCTTTGCTCTTGCAATCGCCGCGTCGATCTGCTTTCTCTCGGCTCGTGTGAGCTTTCTTGCGGGGTTTTTGTTTGTGGACAATCGCGTAGACCTCCTTATCCAAAATATCCTGCCGGTTCAGCAGGTCGTAGAAATTGTTCGTCCTGTACGGGCGCTGTTTGGGGCGCAGGAAGCACACCTGCACGATGTTGCGGATGAGCTTCTCCGGCGGCTGACCGTTCTTTTCATACATGGCCAGCAGGAAGAAGGGCAGCATGACCAGCATCATGCAAAGAGCCGCCGCGCTGCTGCCGATATGCCCCTTGAGCAGAAAGAAAAGCGGTACGCCGATGAGCGCGCCGCTGCCAAAGCACAGAATCTGGCGTTTTGTTAAATTGAACATGACCTTGGTTTTCACCGCGTTCAAGTCCTTGGGTACGGGAACGTATGCCAAATTTCATCACCTCCGTCAGTGGGCGTGGAACAGGCTCCTGGCAAGGGAGCTTGTCTTAAACAGCGTAAAGCACAGCAGCACCGTATACCCCATGCACGTCCATATGGCCGCCGAGACGCTGCTCTCCACCACGATGTTCTGGATCAGCACCGCGTAGATCGCCACGCAGACGATGATGAGGAAGCCCTGAAAGCCCAGCGCCAGCAGGCTTCTGAGGTAATTCTGGCCCATCTGCCCCCATTCCCGGTTGGCCATGGTCGCCATGGGGATGGGCGCAATGGAGGTCACGCAGTAGATCTCGATCATTCTGCCGTAGCAGATGATGAAGATGCAGATGGTCAGCGCCCACATGGAAAGATGCACGACCACGGACTCCAGCCACAGCCCCAGCAGCGACCAGACCTCCATTTCCGCAAGCGCTGCTTCAAATCCCGCGATATGCTCGTTGAACGTCAGGGACGTGTCCGATATGATGATGCCCGACGCGCTGTTTACGACGCTCTGAGCCGCTTCGAACACGCCCATGACGATGTTCCATGTGTTGGTGACGATGAGCACGGCGCAGGCGGTTTTGAATATCCACTTGAAGAACATCCAGGTGTCCACGTCGTGCATATTGTTCTTTTCCGTAATGAGCTGAATCAGCTCCAGCGTCATGACAAATGCGAGGATCACGCCCGCGATGGGCAAAATCACATTGTCCGACAGCGTTCGGATCATGCCGTAGACGCCGCTGTTCCAGCCCTGGGGCGTAGCGCCCACCTGTCCGGCGATGCCCGCCACGCGGCTGTTCACGTTGTCAAACAGTCCGTTCACGTTGTCCATGATGCCGCTGACCAGCAGCTCCTTCAGCCATTCGGTGAATTTCTGCCATATCAAATCCAATGGGCTTTACCCTCCTTTCCCGCAGCGCCCGCCCCGAGGGGCGGACGCCGCGAAGGATTTATGCGGGCGATTAACCGAACAGGCCGGAGAGCAGGGGTACGAGAATGACGCCGATGAGCGCCACGCCGCCGCCCGCCATGAGCTGTTTCATGCCCTGGCTTTTTGCTGTTGTTAGATAAGGAAGCAATAGAAGTGTAAAAAATTTTGCCGTTCCCG